>OAWQ01000006.1_pt1 | contig 250615 bp, 203 predicted proteins | sample 1476961 | NCBI WGS metagenome assembly OAWQ01 (sample SAMEA2580247, study PRJEB22360) | human gut metagenome | biome: human gut; feature: human-associated habitat; material: faeces | place: Denmark | collected 2008/2010
ACGGTTACCGGTTCGTGTGGGGGCCGGTGGGGGGGGGCAGGGGGGAGCCGATGCACACTTCCATGCACGCCTCCGCTTTGCTGCCGCCGTGGACCGGCATCGCATCAATCGTGCTCATCGTCTCCAACGTGCTGGCTTATGCGGGCATGGAAGTCAACGCCGTGCATGCCAATGACATGAAGAATCCGGGCCATCAGTTCCCGCGCGCCATCGCACTGGCCACCGCGTTGATTCTGCTCGTGTTCATTCTGCCGACTCTGGCCATCGCCTTCGCCGTGCCGCATCGTGAGCTCGGTCTGATCGATGGCATCAATCTGGCGTTCAAGGAGTTCTTCGACCACTTCGGCATGAGCTGGGGCACCCCGATCATTTCGCTGCTGATCGCATTCGGCGCGTTCGCTTCCGTCGTGACATGGATCGCAGGACCCTCTCGCGGCCTTCTGGCCGCCGCCCGCACCGGTTTGATGCCGCCGATGCTGCAGAAGCGCAACGCCCACGGTGTTCAGGAAGGCATTCTGATTCCGCAGGGTGTGATCGTGACCGTGCTGGCGTTGCTGTTCGTGCTGATTCCGAATGGCAATACCGCCTTCGCGACACTGGTCGATATGGCCACCGCACTGTATCTGGTGATGTACATGCTGATGTTCGCCTCCGCGATTCGGCTGCGCAAGATCCATCCTGAAGTCAGGCGCACGTACCGTGTGCCGGCTATTCGTCTGATTGCGGGCGTCGGCTTCATCGCCTCCGCCGCGGCCTTCGTGCTGACGTTCGTGCGTCCGGCCGGATTTACCGGTCTGAGCACCACGGCCTACGCGATTCTGGTGGCCGTGGTTGTGGTGGTGCTTGGCATGCCGCCGCTGATTCTGTATGCGATGCGCAAGTCGAATTGGGATATGCGTTCGGACGCGGAGAAGAACGCGGACTCGAAGGGAATGCTGGTGAATCCGGAAGGATAGTCCCCGTACCACCTTCTTCTTCCAAGAGGAAGAAACTGAACCATGACAGGCGGCTGCTCCCGTTAGAGGCGCAACCGCCTGTTCGCATACCGTTTAAAGATCGAAGCCGAGTTCGGCGGCGGCTTCGGTCGGCACCGGATCCTCACACCAGAAATCCTCAAGATTCTCATTGGTGGTCAGGCTCCGAATCTCCGCCTTGTCGATGTACAGCTCGCCGCTGAGATGGTCGGTCTCATGCTGGAAGATGCGTGCCGGCCAACCATGCAGATGCTCCTCATGCCTGTTGCCATCCTCATCCTGCCACCGTGCGGTGATGTCAAGCCAGCGCTTGCGCACAGCCTGATACCCGTCGAAGCTCAGGCAGCCCTCGTAGAAGCTGCGGGTTTGCGTACCAATAGGCTCATAGCTGGGATTGATGATCACGTGGAACGGGAATTCCGCCGCCTCGCGCGGATCGCCGTCATCGCCATCACGTACATGATCCTCCACCACGGCCAGGGCCAGGCCTAGGCCAATTTGCGTGGCGGCCAATCCGACGCCCGGGGCTTCAAGCATGGTGACGTGCATGGTGTCGATAAGCTTGTCGAGCGTCTTGCGGCTCAGCTGCCCCTCATAGGCTGCGGTCTGCTGGCGCAGCACCGGTTCGCCGGCCTGCACGATCGGCAACAGTTTGTCCTTGCCGCCGGATTTGATGAGTTTCTCGACCTCGCGGTTGAGCTCGAGATTCACTTTTGCATTACGTCCAAACATGTTTTCTCCGTTGTTCTTGTTCCCGGCACGCTTCCCTCCATCTCCCTGTGCCATGATGCCATGCCGCAGCATGGCATTTCCTTCGTCAGAGATCGTCAGAGGGTGAAACGGGGATTGCTACAATGCGAGCTCGTCGGCCACGACCTTGGCAAGGCGTTCGCACACCTCGTCGGCCTGCTGCTGGGTTTCGGCCTCGGCCATGACGCGCACGAGCGGCTCGGTGCCGGACGGACGCAACAGCACGCGACCGGTATCTCCCAGCATCTTCTCTTCGCGTTCGACGGCTGCCTGCACCTTGGCATTGGTATCGGCGGCCAGCTTGTCGACATTCGGTACATTGATCAGCTGTTGCGGCAGTTGCGGGAAGTCTGCGGCGAGCTCCTTGAGACTCTTGCCGGACTGCACCACCTCATTGCACAGGGTCAGTGCGGTCAAGGTGCCGTCGCCGGTGGTGGCGAATTCGCGATTGATGACATGGCCGGACTGCTCGCCACCAAGCGAATAGTCACCGCGCAGCATCTCTTCAAGCACGTAACGGTCGCCGACGTTGGTCTGTACGGTCTTGATGCCCATGGAACGCAGGGCGAGCTTAAGCCCCAGATTGCTCATCACGGTCACCACCAAGGTGTCGTGATTGAGTTTGCCGGCGTTCTTCTTGGCGCGGGCCAGAATACCCATGATCTGATCGCCGTTGACCATGTTGCCATCCTCATCCACGGCCAGGCAACGGTCGGCATCGCCATCGAAGGCCACACCCATGGCCGCATCGGAAGCCTTGACCATGGCCTGCAGCTGCTCCGGATGGGTGGAACCGGCGTTCTTGTTGATGTTATAGCCATCCGGTGAGGCATTGATCACAATCACATCGGCACCTGCGCGACGCAGGGCTTCGGGAGCGACCACGGACGTGGCGCCATTGGCGCAGTCAGCCACGATCTTCAGGCCCTTAAGCGGCTTCGGCTGGGACTTGTCAGGACCGATCGGGGCGATGGTGGAAACCAGATGGTCGATGTACAGGTTGGTTGCGGTGGCGGTGTCATGGCTCACACGGCCCACAGCGGCACCGGTCGGACGCTCCCAATCCTGACCAAGCACGGCTTCGATCTCGTCTTCCTTGGTGTCGGGCAGCTTGAAACCGCCACGGGCAAAGAATTTGATGCCGTTGTCGGGCATCGGATTGTGTGAAGCGGAGATCACGGCACCCATTTCGACGTTCAGCACGGAAGTCAGATAGGCGACGCCCGGAGTCGGAATGATGCCGGCGTCGATCACATCGAAACCGCCCGCAGACATGCCCGCCGACAGTGCTGCGGCAAGAAAATCGCCGGAAACTCGCGTATCACGGCCAACCAGCGCACGGCGACGGCCTTCGAACTCGCCTCTGTTGCCGTTATTTCCCAGCACACGCACTGCAGCATCGCCCAAATCGAGCGCCAGTTGTGCGGTCAGGTCCCTGTTTGCCAATCCTCGAACGCCGTCGGTTCCGAACATACGTGGCATGAGTCTCAAGTCCTCGCTATCTGAAGTTGCTTTTTCCTTGCACTATCGTACTCACCTCATGCCACCACAGCGCAGATCGTGATGAAACGTTACGGAGCACATACGAAAGAAGGTGGATTCCCAAAGGAAATCCACCTTCTGTCTCGGCTCTCGTCAGAGGGCGGCGTTGAAGTCGCGCACCTTCAGTGTGCGATGGGAGGCCTCCACGTTGCCACGCACAATGCGCTTGAGCGCATTGTCGGCGTGCTCATGGGCGTCAAGCCACGCGTCACCGAGTTCGACCAGCTTGGCGGGGTCGGCATACCCCGGATACAAACCTTCGAGCAGGGCCTCGGCCATGTGGAAGGTCTTGTTCTGCCAGATCCAGTCAGCCACCTCAAAATACTTCTCGGCATACGGCTCGGCCAAGTCGGCACGTGGAGTGGCGGCGAAACCGCCCGCCACGGCCTCGAGCTGCATGTTGGTCAGCCCATTGTTGTTCAGCGCTTCGTTCCAAGCCCATGCCTTGGCCTCTGCGGTACCGGCCACCGCTCGGGCACCAAGGGCGAATTCACGGTTCTCGGTGGTTTCGCGCTTGGCAAGTTCCGCATCGATTTCGGCCTGGCCGATTTCGTTCACGGTGCTCAGAGCGTTGATGATGGTCCAACGGAAGTTATTGTCGATCTCAAGGCCCTCGAGTACCACGGAACCGTCAAGCAAACCCTTGGCATTGGCCGCGAAAGACTCATCTGCCGGCTCGCCATAGCCAAGATAGGCGGTGATGAGCTGGAACTGTTCGTCGGAACCGGCTTCGGCCGCATTGGCCAGCTTGAACAGTTCGGCTGCCACATGTTCCACGACCGCTGCACGATCGGCCGGAGCGGTGTAATGCCATGCGGTGGTGCTGATCTGGGCCAGCGCATAGCGGAAGGTGGTGGATTCGTGCTCGGTGGCGAGCGCGGCCAGCGAGGTGTCGATGAACTGCTTGGCCGGCAGTTCGCCGTCACGCGTCATATCCCAGAAGGCCAGCCAGATTACGGAACGGGCCAGCGCATCGTCGAAACGATACAGGTTCTCGGCGGCGAATTTCAGGGATTGGTCGTCGAAGCGCAGCTTGGTGTAGGTCAGATCGTCGTCGTTCACGAGAATCAGCGCCGGGCGAGTCTTGCCTGCAGCCGCCTCGACCACGGTGGTCTCGCCGTCGACGTCGAGCTCGAACTGATCAGTGCGCACGATCTTGCCGGTTGCCGGATCCCCATTGTAGAAACCGACGGCCAGACGGTGGGCGCGCAGCACCGGATGCTCGGCGGGAGCGGACTGCCTGAGTACAAGCTGCCTGATGGTGCCGTCCTCATTCTCCTGCACTTCGGTGGCGATGGTGTTGATGCCGGATTGTTCCAGCCACTGGGCGCTCCACGCCTTCAGATCACGGCCGGAAGTGAGCTCCAGTTCGGCGAGCAGGTCAGCCAGGGTTGCATTGGCGTAGGCATGCTTGTTCAGATAGTTGTTGATGCCCTGGAAGAACTTGTCGCGGCCTACATAGAACACGAGCTGCTTCAGGACGGAAGCGCCCTTGGCGTAGGTGATGCCGTCGAAGTTCACATAGGTGTCGTTGAGGTCATTGATCGGGGCGACGATCGGATGCGTAGTGCTTAGCTGATCTTGACGCAGCGCCCAGCTTTTCTCACCGGAGCTGAACGTGGCCCAGGCATCCTTCCATTCGGTGGCTTCGGCGGTGGCGAGCGTGGAGGTGAACTCGGCGAAGGATTCGTTGAGCCACAGGTCATTCCACCACTTCATGGTCACATAGTCGCCGAACCACATGTGGGCAAGCTCGTGCAGCACGGTCACCACGCGACGTTCGGCGTAGGCGTCGGTCACCTTGGATTCGAACACATACTGGTCACGGATGGTGACCATGCCGATGTTCTCCATGGCGCCGGCATTGTATTCCGGCACGTAGATCTGGTCGTACTTGGCGTACGGGTATGGCACGCCCCAGGTCTTGGCATAGAACGCGAAGCCCTTCTTGGTGATGTCGAACAGATAGTCGACGTCCTTGGCGAAGGCATCGGCAAGGGCCTGGCGGCAGTACATGGCCATCGGCACGGTGCGACCGTCTTCGTTGGCGTATTCGGTATGCCATTCGGCGTACGGACCGGCGCAGATGGCGGTCAGATAGGAACTCATGGTCGGGGTCGGCTCGAACACCCATCGGCGGGTGGTTTCGGCCTCATGATCGCCGAGCGTACCTTCCTCCGTCACGATTTCGGTATCGGTCACGGAGGCCGCCGGCATATTGGAGGTGACGATCCAGGACTTGGCTGCAAGCACGGAGAAGTCGAACACGGCCTTGAGGTCAGGCTGGTCGAACACGGCGTAGACACGACGGGCATCCGGCACTTCGAACTGGGAATAAAGATAGATGTTGCCATCGGAAGGATCAACGCTACGATGCAGACCTTCGCCGGTATTGGAGTACTGGCACAGAGCCTTGACGGTGACCTCGTTATGCGCTTCAAGATTCTTGAGCTCAATGCGGTCGTCGGCGAAGGCGGTCGTCGGATCAAGGGTCTCACCGTTCAGCACGATTTCACTCACTTCGTTGGCGATGAGGTCGAGGAAGCTGTTCGATCCCGGCTTTGCGTCGAAGGTGATGGTGGTTTCGGATCCGAAATCCTTGGCTCCGTGGGTCAGATCAAGGCTGACCGTGTAATGGATCGGTGCCGAAATGGTATCCTTGCGTTCTTCGGCTTCGATACGGGTGAGGTTTGCTCCTGGCATGTCACTCCTTGTTGCTTGGTTGTCTGTACAACGTAGGCGGCGTAACCAGTTGTTCCGGTTACGCCGCCCTAATCGTTCCAATGGTCGTTCAGGCTGGTTTCAGCTTACGCAGACGTTACGCCTTTGGTGTCACTTGGCCGCAGTTACGCCCGCAGCGTCATCGACGTCCTGCGCGATGTCGGCCACGACCGGCACGATCATCGGCTTGCGATGCAGCTGACGGGCCACCCAACTGCCAAGCGTGCGGCGCATGAGCTGCTGCAGCTTGTACGTATCGTGGGTACCGGTCATCATGGCATCCCGCAACTGCTCGACGATCTGGTGACGCACCTTGTCGAATTCGCTTTCATCCTCGGCAACGGCGTTGAGATAGATCTTCGGCCCCGCAATCACATCGGCGGTTTCGGTGTCGACGACCACGAAGCTGGACACGAATCCTTCGGTGCCGAGAATACGACGCTTCTCAAGCTCCTCATCCGTAAGCTCGCCGACGGAATCGCCATCCACATACACGTAGCCGCACGGTACGGAACCGACGACCGCGGCCTGGCCATGGTACAGGTCGACGACGTCGCCATCTTCAGCCAGCACGACGTTCTGCGGATCGACGCCGGTCTTGACGGCGATCATGCCGTTGGCCACCAAGTGACGGTTCTCACCGTGAATCGGCATGGCGCACTTCGGCCTGACGATGTTGTACATGTACAGCAGCTCGCCCTCGTTGCAATGGCCGGAGACGTGCACGGCCGCATTATCGCGGTTGACCACACGCGCACCCAATTGCACGAGCTTGTTGATGACCTTGTAGACCTCGTGCTCGTTGCCCGGGATCAGGGAGCTGGCCAGAATCACCGTGTCGAATTCGTTGATGGTGATATCGCGGTGGTTGCCGTCGGCGATACGGCCCAAGGCGGCCATCGGCTCGCCTTGGGAGCCGGTGCACATGTAGACGAGCTTGTCGTCCTGCACATCATGGGACTGCTTCAGGTCGATGACGGTGTCTTCCGGCAGACGCAAGTAGCCCAAATCGGCTGCGATGGACATGTTGCGCACCATGGAACGGCCGACGAACACAACCTTGCGGCCGTACTTGTGAGCGGCGTCGACGACCTGCTGCACGCGATGCACGTGGCTGGAGAAGCTGGCCACGATGATCTTGCGGGTCGCCTGCGCGAACGCCTGGTCAAGGGCCGGACCGATGGAGGTCTCCGGCTTGACGAAGCCCGGCACCTCGGCGTTGGTGGAGTCCATCATCAGAAGGTCCACGCCCTTCTCGCCGAGCTTGCCGAATTCCACCAGATCGGTGATGCGATGGTCAAGCGGCAGCTGATCGAGTTTGATATCGCCGGTGTCAATCAGGGAACCGGCCGGAGTCTGCACGAATACGGCCAGAGCGTCCGGGATGGAGTGGGTCACGTTCACGAATTCAAGGTTGTATGGGCCCACCTTGAGCTTGTCGCGGCCCTTGACCTCGACAAGCGTCGGATTGATGTGGTGCTCCTTGCACTTGGCCTCCGCGAAGGCCAGTGTGAGCTTGGAGCCGATCAGTGGAATGTCCGGGCGCAGTTTCAGCAGGTACGGTACGCCACCGATGTGGTCCTCATGACCGTGGGTGAGCACCAGAGCCTCGACCTTGTCGAGACGATCCTTGATGTAGTGGAAGTCAGGCAGGATCAGGTCCACGCCCGGCTGCTCCTCTTCCGGAAACAGCACACCGCAGTCGATGAGCAGCAAGTGGCCATTGTATTCGACCACGTTCATATTGCGGCCGATCTCACCCAAACCGCCCAGCGGCACAATGCGCATGGAGCCCTTGCGGTACTTTGGCGGGGCGATCAGCACGGAATCCTGCTGAGGTGCGGTGGCCTGCGGTGCCGGACGGGTGGAACGGCGATTGCCCGCGGAACGGGTGCCAGTGCCTTTGCCGCGGCCGGTGCCGTTGGCATTACGAGTGCGGTCGGAAGACTTGCGCGTGGTTGCGCTCTCCTTCTTCGCCGCGGAATCGGTGCGCTTGACAGCCTTGCTGCCGCGCTTGTGCGTTGTCTTTTTCTTGGTTTCTTCTGTAGCCATTTCCTAGTTGGATTTCTGTTACTAATTGTTCCCGCCTATGCGGGAACGAGGAATGAAGGGGCCCGCATCTACTGCGGATTGGAGCGGAGGTAGCAGGCCGTAATCGCAATCATCGTCGTTTTACAGCAGACCGGAGGCGCGCATGCCTGCCTCGGCACGTTTGATTTCAGCCTCACCCGGACCGACATTCGGCAGACGCATGGTGGTGTCGTCAAGAATGCCGCGTACTTTCAGGGAGGCCTTGGCCATGACGGCCTGGAAGCCGTTGCCGTTCATGGATTCGACCAGCGGCGCGAGTTGCACGGCAAGACGCTGCGCCTCGTGGATGTCGCCACGGTCGAAGGCGTTGGCGAGGTCACGCATCGGGCCGGCCGCCGCGTGCGCGATCACGGAGATGATGCCGACCGCACCTACGGAAAGGAACGGCAGGAACAGGCCATCATCGCCGGAATACCAGGTCAGGCCGGTTTCCATGCGCTTGCGCACGGCTCCCGCGATGTCGCCGGTGGCGTCCTTCACCGCCTTGACATGGTCGAGTTCGGCTAGTCGACGGTAGGTTTCCAGCTGGATGTGCAGACCGGTGCGGCCTGGCACATCGTAGACGATAATCGGCTTGTCCGCCGAATCGTTGACCGCCTTGTAATGACGGAACACGCCCTCCTGAGAAGGACGGGAGTAGTATGGCGCGACCACGAGCACCGCATCGGCGCCCGCCTCCTGCGTCTGCTCCACCATGCGCACGGTGTGTGCGGTGTCGTTGGAGCCGGCACCGGAGATGACCGGCACGTCCACGACGTCCTTGACGGCCTGAACCAGCTCGACCTTCTCCTCCATGTGAGTGGTCGGTGATTCGCCGGTGGTGCCGTTGACCACAAGACCATCGGCACCGTCGGCCACGAGCTGCGTCGCAAGCTTGCGCGCGGCCTCGAAATCAACGGAGCCATCGGCCTTCATGGGGGTCACCATGGCCGGGAGAATTCGCCCGAAAGGAGCGGGATCGAGAAGATGCATCGTACCGTCAGTCATACGTTCCACGGTACTTCGCGCCACGGACTCGAAGGGAAGCCGTACGCAAAAAGCGTCACATTCCGGAAAAGACGTATTCGGATCCATCGTAGGCAGCGGCAACGTTGACGCCCGTAATACCCCTCTTGGTATCGCACGTACCAACATCCCCGATATCCTTCCCGGATCGAGGCCTTTCCAGCTTGTGTTGCAGACCCTTTGAGCGCTTAAGACCCGATCGAATGCGAAACGCCATCTTTGGAAGATTGTCCGGCGATGACGGCAACAACGCATTGGAGGAACGCCATGCACGCGAACAATCCAAGCGAAACCTGACGACCGCCGGTAAGCTGCATCAATACGCCGAATACCAGTGGTCCCAGCGAAGCTATCAGATAACCGAATGATTGCGCGATGCCCGAAAGCACCACGGTTTCGGCACCGCCCTGTCCACGCATGGCAATCAACGCGAGCGCCACGACCAGCGCTGATCCCTGTGCGCAGCCGCCGATGAGCGACCAGACAATCATGGCTTGCGGGAACACCAGCATGCCGAGACCCGCCACCAGCATGGGAATGCTGGAGGTGAGCGCCGCACAAATCTGGTTACCGCGCACATTCATCAGCTTGGGTATCAGCAAACCGGAAAGAATACCAACGCCCTGGAATATGAACAGGTGCACGCCGGCCGTGGAGGCGTCGAAGCCAGCGGATGCGGAAACGCTCGGTATCCAATTGGACATGGTGTAGAAAGTGGATGATTGCAATCCCATGAACACAGTGACGTACCATGTCATCGGACGTCGCAGCACACAACGGAATGTATCATATCCCGATTCATGGGAGGTGGTTGCTGCATTGGTTCGCGTCACGTTGGGCACAGTGGTTTGCATGATCTGGCGATTATGCAGTATGCGCAACGCACACAATGCCGCGACCACTAGCGGCGGCACGCTCCAAACGGCAAGTGAGGCACGCCAATCGCACCATACCTGCGCAAGTGGAGCGGAAATCAATCCCGCAGTGGCGGCACCTACGGTGATACAGCCGGAGTAAACACCTGTAGCCATCGCAATATGACCGGCGTAGTCGCGTTTTACGATCACCGGCACCAGCACGTTGCCCACGGCGATTGAGGAAGCGAAAATCACCGTTCCCAACCAGATTCCGACATTGCCACAGTACGAGCGAATGAAATTGCCGACCGCAATGCACAGCAGGGCCGACAGAATCGCCATATCCACACCGACACGGCGTTCGATGAACGTAACCAACGGGCTGACCGCGGCAAAGGCAAGCAGCGGTATCGCCGTCAGGACGCCCTGCACGCCTTCGCCCCAGGAAAGGTCGGCACCAATTTGCGTAAGCAACGGACCGACTGCGGCGATGGCCGGCCGTAGATTCAACGACACCACGAAGACCAGTGCCGCCCACAGTCCAGTGGATGGCACATCGTATTCCGCAATGGCATTCTTTGCATTCATGAATTCTCCGCTCCGTTCTTCGCTTCCGGCTTAGCCTATCAGGAGTGGATTCCTTTTGTCGGAATGTCATCGGTGATGCTCAAGTTCGCCGCGATGCTTGCAATGTCCGTTGATATTCTCATGCGGATTGTACTTGCCGATTTCATGTGTTTGGCCGTTCCGAACGTTGCGATGGCGCAGCTCGGAACGGCCAAACACATGATTTTTGAAAACCGCGGAATAGATCCTTCGTGAGCCTGCTCGACCGGGCAAGCCGTTAATCCGGATCGTTAGGCAATGTAGCGGGCGGTATCCTGATCGAACTTGTCGGCGCAGCCCGGATTGCAGAAGTAGTAGGTGATGCCCTCATGCTCGCGGGTCGCGGCGGCGGTGGCCGGGTCGATGGTCATGCCGCACACCGGATCCTTCACGGTGGTCGCAGTATCGCCGGAACCAGCGTTGCCGTGGCCGCAGTGGCAGGAATGGCCGCCGCAGGAACCTTCGTTCTTGGCCTTATGATCACTGAACAGTCCCATGATGTTTCCTTTCTGACTGTGTTTGCCATTGCTCAGATTCGGCTTGCGAACCTGATAGGTCTTGGGTTTGCCCGGGTCGAACAGGCGCAGGCGGCTGGCATTCGACACCACGCATAGCGAGGAGAACGCCATGGCCGCGCCCGCAATCATCGGGCTGAGCATCCGGCCTGTAAACGGATACAGTACGCCCGCGGCCATGGCGATGCCAATGCTGTTATAACCAAGGGCGAACCCGAGATTCTGTGCGATGTTGCGCATAGTGGCGTGCGTCAGGTCGATGGCATGCACGAGGCCTATAAGCGAACCGTTCATCAACGTCACGTCGGCGGATTGAATGGCCACATCGGTACCGGTGCCGATGGCGAAGCCCACGTCGGCACGGGCCAGCGCCGGAGCGTCGTTGATGCCGTCCCCCACCATCGCGACCGTATAGCCCTGCCCTTGCAGTCGGGCCACCTCGTCGGCCTTGTTCTCCGGATGCACGCCGGCGATCACACGGGTCACGCCGACCTGACCAGCCACGGCCTGCGCAGTGGTCTCGTTGTCGCCGGTCAGCATGACGACTTCGATGCCATGTGACTTCAGCCGTGCGATTGCCTCGGCGGAATCCGGTTTGACGGTGTCGGCAACGGCCACGATTCCCGCAAGTTCGCCGTCGATGGCAGTCAATACCGGCGTCTTGCCGTGGCTCGACAGACGTTGCATATCAGCGATGATGTCGTCAAGATTCTCATCACCGACGCTTGGCATACCGATCTCAAGTCGGTCGATCAAATCGGTATTGCCTACCGCGACGGCGTGCGTTTCGCGCGCGTCCGCATTCGGCAGGACCACGGAATCATCATGCTTCGCCGAGGCCGCAAGCCAGCGCGAGCTCACCGTGATGTCGGCGGTGACGCCCTGACCGGCAATCGCATGGAATGCCGTGACTTCACCGATTGGAATGCCGCGTTTTTGCGCTCCCGCGACGATGGCCGCAGCAAGCGGATGCTCCGAATCATGCTCGGCGGCGGCGGTCAGCGACAGCAGCCCTTCCGGATCGTCACGCCATTTGCCGAGCGGCAGCACATCAGTGAGTGACGGCTTGCCCGCAGTGATGGTGCCGGTCTTGTCAAGCACCACGGCATTGATCTTACCGGTCGTTTCCAACGCTTCGGCGGAACGGATGAGCACACCCATCTGCGCGGCCCGACCAGTGGAAACCGTTACGGAAAGCGGGGTCGCCAATCCCAATGCGCACGGGCATGCGACGAGTAGCACGGAAACGGCGGCGACCAATGCATGCGTGACGCGCGGTTCCGGGCCGAACGCGAACCACAACGCGCACGACCAGATGGCGATCAGCACGACAATCGGCACGAAAACGCCTGCGATGCTGTCGGCCATGCGTTGCACCGGAGCCTTCGAACTCTGCGCGGATCTGACGAACGCCATAATCTGCGCAAGCACCGTATCCTTACCGATTTTCGTGGCACGATACCGCAATGCGCCGGACTCATTGATGGTGGCGCCGGTTACATTGTCACCGATTTTTTTGGTGACCGGCATGGATTCGCCGGTAATCATGGATTCGTCGACGCTTGAGGTGCCAGCGGTGACGATGCCATCCACCGGTAGCTTTTCGCCGGGACGAATGGCGATGATATCGCCGACCTGCACATCGTCAACGTCAATCTGCTCTTCCTTGCCGTCGCGTATCACCCGAGCGGTTTTCGGCTGCAGTCCGGCCAAGGCGCGCATCGCCTCACCGGTGCCGACACGGGCCCTCGCTTCAAGCAACTGGCCTACAAGCATCAGGGTGATTACCACGCCGACCGCTTCGAAATACGGTTCGCGTGCGTTTTCGGGCAGAATCCGCGGCGCGAACGTGACCACGCAGGAATACAGGAACGCGAATACCGTGCCGAGACTGACGAGTGCGTTCATTTCCGGCGAACGATGCGCGATTGCCGCAAATCCGCTGCGGAAAATCGGCAGGGCCGCGTACCCGACGATCGGTAGCATGAACATCAATTGCAACCATGCTGGCATGCGGTACAGCATGAGCATGGTGGAGCAGAATACCGGAATCGTGCAGACGGCCGCCACGACAAGACGGACGATCAGCATCCTGATTTCGTGTGATCGTGGCGACTGCGGCGACTGTGTAAGGCGGCATGAGCCTGATTCCCTCACGGCATTGGAAACGGCATCGGAAGATGACGGGGCACGTGACGAGGAAGGTGCCGACGTGACCGGCGGACGGAAAGATCCCGCGGCATCTTCCTGCGTGGATTCCGCACGATGATGCCTGCCGGGCAGCACCTTCAACGTGCCATGCAGCATGTTCATGCCACACGCGAAAGGGTACTCCCCCGGGGTTTGCGGATGCAATGTCAGCGCAGTCGTACGGAAGGCCGGCAACGCCAGATCCACTCCGAAGTCGGAGAACACGACATGTGACGAACACTCGCCGTCCTCTTTACGGTCGAACACCAATTTCAGCGGCATCCCGGCTTCGGCTTCGATGATGGCGGGACTGTAGCCGCCCTTGACCTCGATTACGGCCTCCTGAACATCACCGTCGATTTTCGCACGATACGCCTTGCGCGGCGCGAAAAAGAACCATAGCACAACCGCACTCACGAGCAATACCACAATGATGGCGATTACAGCTTGCATAGTTTCTCACCGATTTCCTGTTTTTTGACTTTTCGCTTCAACGAATACCACCACCATATACCCCTATAGGGTATATTTGCAAGAGTGTAGACTTGAGTTTTAGCTTTGAGGTCAAGATTTCAGCGTCAAGAGGAGTACGGCAATGAACGTTACGCAACACGGCTATGCGGATGACCAGAAGAGCATCATCGCCCGCCTCAATCGCATCGAAGGTCAGGTGCGCGGCATCAAACAAATGACGGAGGACGGCGAGTACTGCATTGACATCCTCACCCAGATCTCCGCCGCCAACAGTGCATTGAAATCAGTGGCACTGCTGCTGCTCGACGACCATCTCAATCATTGCGTCAAGCAGGCCACGCAGGAAGGCGGCGCCGTTTCCGACGAAAAGCTCACCGAAGTCAGCGCGGCCATCACCAGATTGGTCAAATCGTAATCCTTCACGTCCTGCTCAATCCACCGACGGTGAGAGGCCGTCACCGTCGGTAGTTTGAACCCTTTCCTCAATCTGCCGACGGTGAGTGCCCGTCAACGTCGGTAGATTAAGCAGGGTCCCAATCTACCGACGATATCCTCAAACTGCCGACGGTGACGGCTTCTCAGCGTCGGTAGTTTGGAACGTTCCTCAACCTGCCGACGCTGAGAAGCCGTCACCGTCGGTGGATTGAGGAAGAGGATCGGGGAATGCCCGCCCGCAGCAGCTTGTTCACAAGCGGCACTCGTTCAATCACATCGTCATAGGTGAACCGTACTATCAGCGAGACTCCGGCGCGACGCAACGCTTCCTCACGTTCACGCTCCATCTGCACCACGGTTTGGACGCTCCTACGGCCTGTCATCTGCGGATCGACATACTTCTGCGTACCGTCATACTCGCCTACGGCAATCCGACCGTCCGGCAGTCGCCATGCAAAATCGGCACGGTATTGACGCCCTGTTTCGGGATCGACGAAAATCGTCTGCAATAGCGGAATGGCAAAACCCTCATCAATCATCACTGCACGGCACATCGATTCGCCGCCGTTCTCGCTCGCACCATCGGCATATCGCAGTACGCGCGCCGCCTGCGCATAGCCGATGCGCATAGCCGAACAGCCGGCGGACAAATCGCGACGTCCGATTCCTTGCCTCAGCGCGGAATCCGCAATGGGAAGCCCATATGGAAAATCGTATTGCACCGAGCAATTCAACACTGTACGTATTTTGTCAAGAACAGGCAGCCCGTCAACCACCTCCACTGACATGCATTGCTCCGGAATATACACACGGCGAACCTTCGCGATTCTGCAGAAGCCGTTGTGATAGGCGCTCGCGATGGAAACGGTGCCGTCGTGCAGTTTCCAGGAATGTTCGAAACCATGAGCCGTCGCGGCGATGTTTCCAACGAACACCCACTTCGGGTGTTGCCTTGCCATCGCCCGCGCCATGTGCATGGAACGTTCGAACGGATCAAGGCCGTTCCAATAGTCGGAGGGAACATACAGACCGCGGGCGGGACGCAACAGCCCTCCGTCTTCAGCTACCCGCCTGCGTAAGGCGGCATTCTCTGACTCAATAGGCGAAAACGCGCATCGTCGCTCCGCCATAGCCTCTTCGATGAGACGATTAACTCGTGCATGATTCTTCATGAATCGACTGTAACCGGAATCGGCTTTCAAGCGAGGCGTTTTCGGGAAATGTGGATAAGGGTGCGGAAAACCCGCGTGTCAGTAGGGATTCATGGTTGTAGATAACCGTCACCACATCAACCGGCCATGTCGTAAACCGCTTAGCGTCGGCAGATTGGAAGAAATCGCAATCTACCGACGCTGACTGCCTCTCAGCATCGGTAGATTGGGTTGAGATACAATCTGCCGACGCTGAGGGACTGCCAGTATCGGCAGATTGAGGAAGGACCCAAACTACCGACACCTACGAGCGCTCAGTGTCGGTAGTTTGGGGGATGGACTGCGGCTTGGGCTTCCGTTGGTGCATGGGCCGAACCGTATGGACTACAGGTCGAACCGTGCGGACTACACATGGGCTACAGCCGAACCACATGGACTACACCGTATGGACTACAGGTCGAGGAAGTGGTCCAGGCCCACGGTAAGGCCGGAATAGTCGCCGGTGGCGATTTTACGGACGGCAAGCAGTACGCCCGGCATGAAGGAGATGCGATCGAAGCTGTCTGCACGGATGGTCAACTGCTCACCGGCATTACCGAAAAGCACCTCCTCATGGGCGTTGAGGCCGCGCAGCCGCACGGCATGCACGTGAATGCCGTCGACGACCTGACCGCGAGAACCACCATCGGTTTCGGTATTGTCCGGAACCTCGCCAAGACCGGCCGCATTACGGGCATCGGCGATGGCATGAGCTGTGTGGATGGCGGTACCGGAAGGGGCATCAACCTTGTTCGGATGATGTAGTTCGATGACTTCGGCGGATTCGAAGTACGGTGCGGCCACCTTGGCGAAGTAGTCGGCCAGCACTGCGGAAATGGCGAAATTCGGGGCGATGAACACACTCTGGTTGTCGCGTGGCGCCTCGGCAAGCGCGGCGCGCACCTGATCAAGTTTCTCGTCGGTCCAGCCGGTGGTGCCGACCACCACATCGACGCCCTGCCTGACAAGTGCGAGCACGTTGTTCAGGGATACGCTCGGTACGGTGAATTCAACCACCACATCGGTGTTCTCCGGAGTGATCCCGCTCAGATCGTCGCCGGCATCGAGCGCGAGGGCGAGCTCGGTGTCAGCTGCGCCGTTCACGGCATCGACCACGTGAGAGCCCATGCGGCCCTTGGCCCCGACTACGGAAACCTTGATCATGTTTGCTCCTTACTGTTACAAAGCTGCTACGGATTCCAAATAATCCCAAGTATGGATTCTACGTATGAATCTAAAGAAACGCTTCGACCCGAACCACGATATCCGGTTCGGACAGGCGCAAGGACCAGTCATTTCGGCGCAGATATGGAAAGGGAACGGGCCGAAACCGGTCCGTTCCCAAGAGACAATCCGCCCGTCAAAGAGCCTACGATCACCCACGTTTGCGGACGATGAACCAGCCGAGCAGGGCGAACGGAATCGAACACAGCACGAAGATCCACGGCATCATCAGACTGGTATTCGGCGTGGCATGGTCAAGCACGATGCCGGTAATCATCGAACCGAACGAAGCGCCCACGGTACCGGCGGTACTCACCCAGGACAATCCTTCGGTCAGCGACTCTTCAGGCACGGTCTCCTTCACCACCAGATTGCCGGAAGCGAACACCGGCGAAATCGTAAGGCCCGTCAGCACCTCGACGAATCCCATCAGCACCAGATTGCCGAGACAGGCGTGAATCACCACGAATCCGATGGTCATCAACGCAAGGAACATGATCATGTGGCGCCAACGTGAACCTTTGAGTTCGCGCGACCCGAAGAACAGCGCACCGATGCAGGAGCCGAGCGCCAGCATGGCGAGCTGCACGCCGAGCACCGAATCGAGATGCAGGGCCTTCATCACGGCCGTCATGGACGTATCGAATGCGGTGAAGCTCATATTGAACACCACGAACACCATCAGCAGCGGAATCACGCCCGCATAGGTGAGCACATTGCGCTTCCTGCGATTGTCGGAGGTCTTGAGCTGCCTCATGCTCAGCTTGTCGGAAGCAGTTCCGGCAACAGCCGCATCAGCATCGGTCGTATTGGCGAAACGCACGTCGGCATCGTCCGCATCGGCGGCGGTCACATTCACCATGCGGATGACCGGCGGCTGCGTATCGCGCAATGCGAAGAACATCGTGCCGCCGATTGCGCTGGCGGCAGTCGGTACGAACAGTTGCGAGACCGGATTCACGGAAGCCGCCAGGAATGCGGCGAGAATCGGGCCGAAAATGAACACGATCTCATCGATGGCGGATTCCAGCGCATATGCGGTGTTGAGCATCTCGCTGTTATCGGTGCGCTCCAGCACGTACGCCCAGCGGGTACGCACGAGTGCGCCGAAGGCGAACTGCGTCAGCCCCATCACGACGGCCAGTACGAACAGCAACGGAATCGGTACGCGCACCAAAGCGGCGAATGCGAAGGACAACATGGCCACAACCTGCACCGCGAGCACGAATTTGCCAACTTTGCGTTGGCCGAAGCGGTCAAACAGGCGCGCATAGAACGGCGTCACGGCCGCGGTGGCGAATACGTAGGCCGCGCTCATCACGCCAGCGATGGTCCAATTGTCGTACAGATGATTAAGCGCCAGAATGATGCCCAATCCCATCATCGACATCGGCAGTCGAGCCAATGCGCCGGAGGCGCAGAACGCCTTGGTCCCGGGAATGGAGAACAGCACCGCATACGGAGACTTCGCGGATTTCGCGGATTCCATGGCTTTGCTCACAGACCCGCCACCTCCCCGCGGTAGATGAACATGTCGTCGAACAGCGGCTCCGCTCCGTCAACGCTCGAGACTCCGGCATTACGTTCAGCGATGCGTTCCAGACCTTTATGATCGTAGAAACTCACATCGCAGTCGGAATCGGTGTGCAGGTAAAACGCGTCCACGTTCCATGCGGCGAAATGCTCCTGCATACGGCGCCACAGGCCGCCGCCCACGCCTTGGCCACGCACGTCGGGATTGACGACGAACAACTCCAACTCGCCTAGCGTGGTTTCGTTGGCGCGACTGTTCCTCTCCAAAGCCAGTTCCAATGAAAACGCGTTGTTCAGCCTCTCAAGACGTTTCGCGGCCTCTTCGTGAGCAATGATGCCGCGTTCGATGCCCGCCATCTCGTCGGCGACGTCGATTTCGTCAAGCTGCGGCTGTTCGCCGGCGACACGGATGAAGGTGACGCCCGCCAGCGTGCCGTCGACGGTAAAGGCGGCGTTCGCGAACGTGGTCGGTTGCAGATAATGCAGTACGAAATACCGGGAAATCAGCAGGGACGTTTCAGTACCGGCAAGTTCGCCGTCCTGCGGCCATGTGCGGTCGAACAGTTCGACCACGGCATCCAGATCATTCCAGCCGATCGGACGATAGATAATCGAATTCGGGTTGTTTCCGGCCGATGTGCCGGTGGTGTTGGTTGCGTCGATCGCAGCCATGATGCAATTGCTCCTTAACTTTCGTTGCGTCCGGCACGTGTGCCCGCCCACACATGCTGCACGAGGGTAGCGGCGTTCCTCCACAACGTTGCCTGCAGTGCGTTACCCTGCAGGCAGGCCGTCACAGCGCGTCGCTTCAACGTTCGGCGCATCGGCACTAGTCGTTGTCGGATTGCTGCGGAATTCCGTAGCTCAACTCGGCAAGGATCTCTTGTTCTGTTTTGTCGAGAGCCTTAAGCTCCCGATCGCCCTCTTTGGGCTCACTCAGATAGTAGAGGCAGGCGTCGATAGAATCCAACGGCACGCCTTCCATCGCTGACAGCAGAATGCGATACATGTCGAGCTGTGCGAGTTTTTCGTCGATTTCGTTACGTTTGCGCGGCCTGTGTCCGGTTTTCCAGTCGACGATGGTGTAGGTCTTCGATTGGTCGTTCGGATCGATGCCGCCGAAGAACACCGCGTCGAGTTTGCCATTGACGATGGTGCCGAGTTGCGGTACGTCGACGACGAGCTGCCGTTCCGCCCATGCGGGGTTTCGTTTGGCCCACACCGATTGCACAAGACGATGCCGCCAGTCGAGCAGCTTGCGTTCCTGCGACGCATTGCCAGATTCACCGGATTGTTCGATACGTACGATTTTCGCTTCATCCTGCGCAAGATCGTTGATGAGATCCGCACGGGAGACGGCATTGCCGACGCCTGCATCGGATTCGGCATCGGCCATGACGAACCGTTCCGCCCATGCGTGCAAACGCGTGCCGAGTTGTGCGGACGGCGAAGCAACGCGCGGAATCGGACGGACCAGACCACGCCAGTACTCACTGGAGGAGCGGTCATCCATCACACCGGCGCGAGCCTGCAGGGAGGTGACGTTCTGGCGGCCGCCTGCGAGAATCCTCTCGCCGCGGGCACGGACGGTCGCATCGAAATCAGTTGCGCTATCGCCGGTGTCGGGCATGAGATGTTCGTCACCGACCAGCAGGCGTGCGCGCAACAGCAGCGACTCGTCGACAGGCATCGTCATGTCATCGGCCGATTGGTCGCCGTCATGTCCGTCATACGCACCGGATAGGGCCTGCATGGCCGAACGGACCTGATCGGCCGATGCGGCGAACGTTGTGGCCAGCCGATCGCTCAGACCGCACGGCCACGGCAGATTCCGCTGCTCGGCAGCCGGCTCAAGCGGCGCATTCCAAGCGTCGCCGACCACCGCATCCTCATAGTCGCGGGCATGCTCGCCCACGAAGTAGCCGTCCGGCAGGGGCGCACCGATTGAGGCGAGCGTCTCCACGCCGTCAATCATGTCCGCTGCAACAGCGGAATCGGCAAGATTGCCGGGCTCCCGCGCCACCGAAACGATGCCGTTCATCGAATCGCGTACTTCGCTCCAGAAGTTCGAGGGGCCCCTAACTCCCTGCTTCTTGCCTTCGACTAAACGGGAGTCACGGCTCTCTTCGCTATGCACGCTGAAGGTAAGCAGCACCTCGTGCCGGGCGCGGGTCAACGCCACATAGGCAAGCCGCCGTTCGTCGGCGTGCAATCGGCGGCCGTATTCCTCGCTTTGCGTCAGATACAGGCCGGTCGGGTCCATGCCTTCCATATCGTCGATCTGCAGAGAACGCAGGGTTCCGAACACCTCATCGTCAATGGTCTCCGCATCGTCCAGGCTGGCGAGCGCCTCGATCGGGTCGCCGCCGACGAGTGCATCATGCGGGAATCGAGGCAGGATGCCGGCGTCCACACGCACGGGAACGGGCACGGCGGCAGGATTCTGCAGCCAGGTCTTGGCGGTTTCGGCATATTCCGGCGGCGTCCATTCGCCGTTGTTCAGTCCATTGAGGTGTTCCTCGTCGACCGTGACGTTCAGCGAATCGCCTTGGCTGGACGGGAACGTGCCGTCGGACATGCCTACCACGGCTACCGCATCCCATTCGAGGCCTTTCGACTGATGCACGGTCATAAGCATCACGTCAACGGGCGTATCGGGTGCGATGGCATTGTCATCGGATGCGTCGCGCAAAGAATCCACCCATGACACGAATGCGCGCAGACTGGGCGTGCCTTGAGCCGCAATCTCCTGCATGTATGTGTCGGCGAGGCTCATCACGGCGTCAAGCGGCGACTTGGCAAGCGTCACATTGGAGGTGTCATTCGGGTGTTGCATGTGTTCGGCGAGTAGCATGTCGATGTCGAGGTTCAGCGCGCCGATGGCCGCGCGCACCACTTCCGGCAGCGGATGACCGTACACGTGCTGCACCTGGCGCAGCATGTCGGCGGCGCGAAGCACGGCTGCCGCTCCCCCGGCGCTGAGTTTGCCGTCGATGAGTTTCGACAGGTCGTCGCGCAGCATGAGGTCGATCAGAAAGACGGCGTTGGGCACTTGGTCACGATATTCGCGCACGATGGCGCGGATTTCGGTTTCGGATGGCATCTTGGCCTGCGCTGCGCCGGTAGCGCTCGAATCGTCCGGTTCGTCCGTCTTGCCGGGAATGATGCCGGCCGCGATAAGCGCACGATACCGATGTGCCGTGTTCACGTTCTCCGCGATGGCGGCAAGCGCTTGCAAATCCGCCGCTCCGACGCCGAATCGCGGGGTGGCGAGCAGCCGCATCAGCGATCCGCTGTCGGTGTGATCGCAGATTACGTGCAACAGGGCGAAGATATCCTGTACTTCCGGACGTTCCAGCAACGCCGCCTGGCCGACTACCAGCGTGGTCAGTCCGGCCTGTTTGAGTGCATCCTCGTATTTCGGCATCGACTGTTTGGAACGGAACAGCACGGCCACATGCGGGCGATTGTCTTTCACGCCGCCGGCCAGTGCGGCGTCAGATGGCGTGTGTAGCGCGATCGCATGTTTGGCGAAGCGCACGACGGCGTCGATCTCCTGCCCGAAAGTGGCGAAGCCGAGCACGCCAAGCGTACCTTCGGGCGCGGTATCGATGTTGGACAGGGCCGGTACGTCCACTTCGCGCATCAACGAACTGCTTAGGCGCCGGACGGGCAACCGTAACGGTTTGGTGAGGTTATTGGCCGCCTCGAGCACCATGCGGGAGTTGCGTCGGGTCACGCTCAAGGCAAACGGCTTGTCGGTCTCGCTCATGCCGAAATCGCGTTGCAGCATGCGGAATGCGCTCGGGCTGGCGCCTCGCCATGCATAGATCGATTGGAATGGGTCGCCGACGGCGTTGACTGCCGATCGACGTACCGAATCGACGTGGAACAGGGATGCCAATAGCGCGGCCTGCGTGGTGGATGTGTCTTGGTATTCGTCGAGCAGCACATGCGAATACCGTTTGCGATAGGTGGCGCCGATTGACGGGAATCGAGTGACCAGCTGGAACGCGGCGATGGTGAAATCGCTGAATTCCGCCATGTTGCGAGCCCGTTTCTCGGCATTGTAGTCGGCTACGAGGTGCAGCAGCAGGTCACGTTGACGCGTCACGTCGGATAACTGGCTGACCTTGTAGACGCATAGGGCGTGGCATTGTTCGCGGTACTGGCGTTTGCGCGCTTCGAAATCCTCGCCGGATTCCTTTTTCTTTCTCTTCAGAGGTTTGGGGGCCTTAATATCGGCGGGAATCTCTTCGTCCTCGAGTGCCTTGGCCACTTGTGCGACGAATGCTTCATCCCAGGCACGCACACGTTCCACGGCCTCGTCGAAGCTGGTACAGTCGCCGCCGATCATGGCGCCGGAGATGGCATTGGACAGTGCGAACACCCTGCCGGCGATGGTACCGAACGATGCGAGGTCGCCGTCGAATCGCATGATTTCGTCCATATGCTTGTCGAGCACGGCATAAATCAGCTGCATGGCCCCCGCTTCGCTCAGCGGCTGCGTATTCTGGTCGAAGCCGACGAGCAAACCGTATTGGCGCACGATGGTCTGGAAGAATGCGTCGTATGTGGAGATTTCCGGCTTGAGGAACGCGGCGCCGGCCGATCCAGTCCGGCCACCCTGATTGCTCACCACGGCCGCAGACACGCGGGACAGCAGTTCGGAGGCGGCCTTGCGCGTGAAGGTGAGACCCAGGATCCTTTCCGGCGAAACGCCCTGTTCGATCAGGTTGATGATGCGCCTGGTCATGGTGTAGGTTTTGCCGGATCCTGCGCCTGCGACCACCACCACATCGGCGTATGAGGGGGCCTGAACGACGGCCGCCTGTTCAGGACTGTCGGTGAATTTCGACGTGCCGCTCATGCCACTCTCCTTTCGAAAACGGTGTTCTGTTCGCCGGCACAGGCCGGGCAGACTGATTTGTTTCTGCATGACTTCACGTGTTTCGATGTCGGCCGTGCGGTGATTCTTACGGCTCGGCTGGCGGCCGCCGCATAGAAGATGCGAGCGATCATGGTCAACGACCACACCGCCATCGTGGAGCGCAGTTCCAGGAACTGCCGCCAATGCTCGTCGCTGACCGCTTCGGGGCGTTCAGCACGGTCGAGATCGTCGACGAACAGTTTGTCGAACGTGGGGAGGCAGAACCTGGGCACATACTTGCCCGCATTCAGGCTTCCGTTGGCGAACAGCGCCTGCTGATGATATGCCTCCTCGCCCTGCGAGATGCCGCGTGGGGCCGGCGCGGTGGAACACATGACGTGGAACAGGGCGCTCTGCCCGATATTCGGCATGAGTGCAATGGCCTGTGCGCCGCGCGGTCCTTCTTCCGGAAACGCCAACCCCAATTGGTAGCATGCAAGTTGCAGATCGCTGAACATGTCTTGGCCGCTGAGCTGTTTACCGGTCTTGTAGTCGATCAGGCGCACCTGTTCGCCGCCGCCGCTCAGCACACGTCGTTCCAGCCGGTCGATCCGTCCCGACAGACGTATCGTAAGCCGTTCGCTCATGCCGGTTTCCGGCCATCCTCCGACAAGCAGCCCCATCAGAGATATGAGCTCTCCGCGCCCGATCGGATCGACGTCCTCGATTGCGTTGTACGCTTCGAGAACGTCATCGAATCCGAAGCGTGCGGCGAACTGCAGTTCCGGCTCCGCCTCCGTAAGCTTGCCGACTTCGAACTTATCGGCATTTTTGGCGGGGTATCCGCTGCGGTTCGAGTTGACGAAATACGTGGCGATGTTACGTAGCGCGTCGACGGCCCGCTCGTCCTTACCGAGTGCCTCGTAACGTTCCTTGGGGTCGGGTATGGCGTTCAGATCGCCACGCAACCGTTCGTATTCGGCCATCATCCACTGCGTGATATTCTCGACGTTCTCCTCGTCGTTCAATGCAGTGTGGTTTTGCGGCAGATCAAGTCCCGCTTCGGTGGCCTTCTGCGCCACCTTGTGGATGAGCGAGCCGAAATTCGTGGCCACGCTACCCATGCGCGGGCCTGCGAAGCGGTTCTCGAGCATCCAGCACACCGGGCAGGCCCACAGGCGGTCCACCGCGGATGGCGACAACGTCACCACATCGGAATGATGGGAATCCCGGGGTTCCGAATCATCAGTCTCCGGCTGCTTCGCGAACGGCCAATATGCTGGATCGGCGGCCGCAATGCCGCGCGAAGCCAGCAACGCCAACGCAGCGGCCGCATCCTTCGCCTTGGACGAGCCGGCCGGTTCGTCCGCCAGCACGCTGCGCGCAGCCGCGACCAAGCCACGCGGATCGGCATCGAGCCCATTGAACTCGCCGGTACCGCCGACCAACGCATAATCGCGATGTTCCGGATCGGCGTCACGTTCGCGGTCAAAGCGTTCCGGCAGATAGCCGTACAGAAAATCGGATGGCACATTGTCGTCATTCAATACGGCGCTCAGCACCGTGCGTTCGTCGGCGCGGGTCAACGCCACAAGAAAGCTCTTCTGCTCGGAGGCGAGCACCGCGGCCAACTGCGCATCCTGGCGGCCCGCCGAAGTGACGATGTCGTCGCGCAGTTCGCCATGCAGCATCACATCCGCCAGGCTCTCTCCGCCGAACAAGGTGTTGCGGGGAGCCAGATTCGGCCATTGGCCCTGTTGCAAGGCCGGCAGGAACACAAGGTTCCAATGCCTTCCGGCCGCACCCGCCGGCGTGGTGAGCGTCACGGCCTGGTCGATCGGTGCGGTGTGCGCCAACGAATCGGCTTCGATGGTGAGCGCACGCACCTGTTCGATGAACGCGCCGATGGTATGTGCGGCCAACACGCCATCCGATTCGTCGCCCGATGCGTAGCTGAACAGGCGCATCGCCGCGTCCAAACGGTCGTTCGCCGCACGGCCTGCCGCGGAATTTTCCAACGATACGCGCTGCCAGATCCGTGCCTTGTCGCAGGCAGTCCACGCACAATCAAGCACGTATTGCGGTTCACGGGAGATGAGCTTACGTTCCGCTTCGATGGTCTTGTCGAGCACTTTCCACAGGCTCGCAAATGCTTTGGATTGCGGGTCGGCGCCCAATACGGAGGCGATTGCGTCGAGCACGCGGTCCGTATTGCCTTCCAATAGCAGCACATACAGCGCGTCCACACCAAACGGAAGATCGGACGGATCGACCAAGTCCGCGGAATCAAACCGTTCCTCCGACATCAGACTGTCGTCTACCGCAATCGTCGGTGTGGCCGAATCCGCCGAATCGGACATCCGTGTCAACTGACGTGAGTTGCGCAAATCGACGACGTAATCCTTCCAATCGGCAATCAAACGCGGCAGCAACGCCTGCTTCGCTACGTCGGCCCTGTCCGAATCGTCCAATTCACCGGAATCATCCGATTCCAATACCGCGGCAAGCGAGCCGAGCGCATTCATCGCCGATTCGACGGTCGCCAATCGTGTGGGGCGCCCCTCATGCTGTGCGTCGCCGCCGACCGTGATCAGCGGCGAATTCATGATCAGCGCTACGCGCGAACGAATATACGCGCCGGCCGTACGAAGCCCCATCTTCGACGCCGCAATCGTCTGCTTCTTCAGTCCGGCCAGTTCGATCAGTGCGAACAGGCCCTGCACGAATGGCTCGTCCTTCAGCGGGCGGGTCACGCTCGAATAGCGCACAGGCACGCCGTCGGCCCGCAGTCGTTCGCCGAACGTACGCACAGTGTCGTTGTCGTGCGCGATCACAGCCATGTCGTTCCAGTCGCGGGAATGTTGCAGATGCTCGGTTTTGATCCTCCAGACCACGTCATCCAGCTCCTCGACGGCGGAGCGGTACATGGCGGTTCCGATGCTGCCGTCATCTGGCGAAATACCGTCTACGGAGACACCCGTCGGCACCGCTTCGATAGGTAGTGAGCCTGGCAGCGCCGGCATCTTGCCCGGACGACTCGGCAGCGCCTCATCCGTTGGTTCGGTACTGGCAATCGACAAACTCACGCGGCTTGCGGCCAGCGTACGATACGTGGGCTTACGTTGTTCCGTTTCCGTGACGTCGATGCGTTCCAGCCGAGCCTCCAATCGCGATTGCGCCGCGTTGAACAGGTATTCCGGATACGATCCGCGGAACGTCTGTACGGATTCGTCCGGATTGCCGACGAGCAGCAGCCGCACGCCGCGCCCGTGCAAAGCTGCGAGCATGTCGAATCCGGCAAGCGTGGCATCTTGGAAATCGTCGACGATCAGTAGCCTCGGCAGATCTTCGATCTCGGCCTGCGTCACGGTGGCGGCCGCATCGACCATGAGCTGCGATGCGTCGAGACGGTATTCGCCCGGATAGGCCGCGCGAATCGCCTCATCGTATTCGGCACGCAACGCAAAGGCGAGACGCCATTGGGTACGCATGCGTTCATGCCGCTCGTTGAGCGTGCCATCCTTACTGGCGGCACGTGCAATCAGCTCATCCTCGAGTTCGGGTTTTGCGCCGATCTCATTCATGCGGGCGAGCATGTCACGCAACTGGTTGGCAAAGGCGTCGGTGGAATCGTCGGCCACCATGCCCGACCAGTCGGCCACCGCGAAATACGTGCGCAGCAGGTCGCAGACGGCACATTCGTCACCACGATTCGTATGGTCCACATGCGAGGCGAGCACGCGACGGATGATCATGTCCTGTTCGGCGCCGTTGAGCAGCTTCGGTAAAGGCAGACCCGCACGTGAGCGCACGGCCGTCACGATGCGGAAGGCCACAGCCGGCAATGTGGTGACCGGTCGGGCCTGCGAAATCGCGGACAACTCACGAATCACCCGGTCGCCCAAGTCATCGGCGATCTGCCGGCCCGATACCGTCATCACGGCCTGCGTATCGCCATACCGCCTCATCGCGGCGATCAGCGCACGTAACGCAAATTCGGTTTTGCCGCTGCGGGGCGCTCCCGCGACCAATGTCACATCCGCAAGGTCATCCAAATCCATCATGCCTCCCAAGACTACTCGACCGATTGCGTCCTCACTGTGCACCCACCGGACAAATCGTCAGCGTCACAACGCACGATTCGCAATCACTCCACATCCGGCATCGTCACGGCACCGGCCCACTACTGCAGAGCAAGAGCATCATCGAATATGGCGCCACGGACTCTATCGACCAGCCTCGATGCTGGCTGTCTTGCCACGGACGCGCAGACCGTTGAACATGGCCCGGATTCCGATGAACAGGAGCGTGACGGCGGCCCAGAGAGCGGCCATGCGGACGGTATCCGGCACGGCGGAACCGTTGCACAGCACACCGATGCCGGCAAGACACGGCAGATAGATGCATGCGGTAATGATGCAGGTGACGGCGAGGTAACGATAATCGCCCGCACCGATCAGAATGCCGTCGATCGCCCACATCCAACCGGAAAGCGGCAGCGTCGCACCGACGACGACCATGCCGACCGTAATCAGCATCCGCACCGGCTCCGACGCGGAAAACAGCGGAGGCGCGATCATTCCCAGAACAATCAGGCCTACGCCGATCGCGATTCCCGCAACAAGCCCTGCCCGGCCGGCCGCCTTGGTCATACGCAAGGCCTGTTGCGGCCGTTTCGCGCCGATCTCCACCGCCACAAGGCTCTGCCCGGCAATGCCTATGGCATCCAGCATGTTCAATACGAAATTCCACGTCGAATTCACGACCTGATAGGCGGCAAGCACCAGTACACCCATGCGTGCCGCCAGCATCACCGTGGCCATCAGACACGCACGTAGGGCAAGCGTGCGGACGAACAACATCAGGCCGTCGCCCATACTCGCCTTCATGCTTCGCACGCGCGGCCGCAGTGAAGCGCCCTCCTGATGAGCCCACAGCAGTGCCGGTCCGATCAGCACGACTGCCATGAACCATTGCGCGATTAACGTGCCGACACCGGAGCCGAATACGCCCCAGCCGCATCCAAGGATGAGCGTCACATCCAGAATCGTATTCAGGACGGCACCGGCAATGGCCGCCACCAAGGTAATCGTCACCTTCGCCAGACCGCGGAAGATGCCGTTCGCCGCATATACCAGCAGCATGCCCGGCAAGCCAAACACCACCGCACGCAGATAGACGACCGCATCATCCAATGCGCCGCCATTCGCACCCATCCACATGCATATCGGGCGCGCGAACACGAACAGCACCACGGAAACAACGATGCCGATGGTCAGCGCCAACCATAATCCGCTGATGCCGGCCTCCAATCCCTCGCGCCGTTTACCCGCACCCATCAGTCTCGCCACGCGGGATGTGGTGCCATAGGCCAGAAAGACGCACAGCCCGGCCACGGTAAGCACTATCGTCGAGCCGACCGATAGGCCCGCCAATGCGCTATCGCCGACATGTCCGACGACGGCGGTGTCGATAAGCGCGAACGCCGGTTCGGCGATCAGCTGTCCGAACGTAGGAATCGCCAATGCAAGAATCCGTCGGTTGACCGACCGTTCCGGCGGCGTACCGGTTACCTTCACGACATCCGAGGCCATGCCACCCGCCTGTTCATCATTGGCCATGCCAGACTCCCCGCATCATTGTGGGCTCGACCATTTCAGTCCTCTATGGCATCGACGTAAGGACGCAGTCTCGACAGTAGATGCCGGGCGTTTGTCGTGGCGGATTCATACAGCGCATACGATTCGATCTCGTCATATTGATGCACGATGACGTTGCGCAACGCACGCAGCTCACTCCATGGCAGTTCGGGAGTCTCATTGCGGAATTCGTCCGACAGTTTCCGTGCCGACTCCTGCGCCTGCACCATATCCATGGCCACGGAGTTGAACCGCATATAGTCGCCCTCAAGCTCCTGCGCCGAAGCGACGGCGGAAGCGTCGCGATGCGCACGTTCGAGATGCTCCACAAGACGAATCAGATTCGTCTCGTCCCGGAATCGCTGATCTCCATACTTACGCCGAATCATCATGCCACCCTGATCATATCCGGTTGGATATGCGTGTAGAAACGCCTGCTTGCACGGCTGATCTTCGCATTCCTACGCAATGCGTCCAACGACGTCAACGACACCTCCCTGCCAAACGCCCGTTCCAGATCGCCCTTCAATCCCGCCATCCGCATCATGTCGAGACGGACTCCCTGTGCGGTCACATACAGCAGGTCGACATCGGAGTCGGCGTCCGCCTCACCTCGAGCCACGGAACCATACAGATATACCTCCGCCAGCCCGTATTCCTTGGCGATCCGCTCGATGATGAACTTCACCGTGGTGACATCCACCACACTGTCGGACCGCATCAGCTTGCGCAGCGCCTCATCATAGCGTTGCAGAAAATCCTGCGTCGGATTGCCGACATGCTCCGCCCGGGACAACGCCGACTGCGTCGTACCCATCGCCTCCGCTACCGCCTGTTGGCTTAGCCCGCAATCCATGCGTCGCGCCTTAAGTGAATCAATCATCGCCACGCCATCAGTATAGCATACATGCTATACTGTGATGATGAAGACGAAACCACTGCGGCCAGCTCTCGGTCATGACGGAGACAATCTTCCCCTTTCCACCCTTCTTTGCGGGTGGCGGAGGAGTGAAAACGGGGACTGCGCCGCCACCCGGCACAGATGCCGGCGGCATCACGAAATCGTCGGCAGTCGCATCGAGCACCGTCGCATCGGGCATTGCCGACGCCAACGGATGACCGCAATGCATGCGGCATCCGGAATCGCCTTCATGCTTCGCACCACAGTCGAAGCAAGGCACGCAATCCGCCCTCTTATCCGTCACGCCATGCAGCCAACCCTATTATTCCCCTTCGTGACGGCAAAGCGCCGCCGCATGGAGCATACATACGGCCGAATCGGTATCGACAGGGGTCAGTTGGTGAGGCGCACATCCTAGAGTATCGAGCAGAGTATGGCCGCACGACGGCCTAGAGCAGAAGGACAAGGCATGGAGGTTCCACAACCGGTTCCGCCGCGGATACCCGGCTACGATTTCGTGCGACAATTGGGTGCAGGCTCCGAGGCAACGGTGTATCTGTACCAACAGCGCTCCCCTGCCCGCCCGGTCGCCATCAAGGTGAGCAACAAGTCCTTGGATCCGCGAGCGGCCGCGCGCTTTCGCGCCGAGGCCGATTTCATGGCGCAGATCTCCTCACACCCCTACATCCTTTCGATTTTCGAATCCGGCGTGACCGGCAACGGGCTCGGCTACACCGTATTCGAATTCGCACCCGGCGGCAGCTATCGGGACGCTTTGCGCAAGGCCACGCTCAATGCCGACCAGATGCTCGATCTCGGCATCAATCTGGCGAGCGCCCTGTTTACCGCACATCGCAAGGGCATCATCCATCGAGACATCAAGACCAGCAACGTGCTCATCAATGCGCAAGGTATGCCGGTGCTGTCGGATTTCGGCATCTCCGCCTCGATTTATGACCATCGCACGACCGGCTTCTCGCTGCCGTGGGCCCCGCCGGAGGTGATTTCCGGAGTCGGCGGAGGCAATGAGGCCTCCGATATCTATTCGCTGGGCGCCACGCTGTTCGCCACGATCACCGGCCGCTCGCCGTACGAATACGCCTATCGTGTATCCAACAAGCAGGAGCTGGCCATGACGGTCGTCAGCAAGCCTCTGCCAAAGCTCAACCGCCCCGAGGTGCCGCCGCAGGTGGAGCAGGTGCTGCGCAAGGCGCTCGACAAGAATCCCGATCAGCGGTATTATTCCGCACTCGATTTCGCCCGCGCCATGCAGCGGGTGCAGTACGCGCTGTACGGACATGCCACGCCGACCACGGTGGAAGGCGTGCCACAGTATCCGAAGGACCTCCCCTCACGCCAGGACACGCACGGCACGGATGACGCATCCGACTCCGGCCGCGCCAAGACATGGGTGAAACCCGTCGTCATCGGTACGCTCGCAGTTGCCGCAATCACCGTGGTCGCACTGGTATTCGCCTTCATTGTGGCCCCTCGCATGGATTCCGTCTCCGATAACGGCCATGCGCGAATCAGCCCCACCACAAAGGGGTATGGCAATGGCGGCACCGGTACCGATGACGATGAGGATGACGACATCGCCACGACGGTCGTGCCTTCCGTGGAGAACCTCGCCGGCCAATACAACGGCGACAAGGTGAATTTCACTTGGGTGAATCCCGATCCGAAGAAGGGCGATTCCTACGCGTGGTCCATTGTCGGCGATTCCGGGACGAGTACGAACGCACAGGCGGCCATCACGGAAGATACGCAGGTCGAGGTCCCGGCGGGAGACGGCACACAGACCTGCATTCAGGTGAGCCTGATCCGAGCCGATCGGCGGATGTCGCAGAATCCGACGATCGCCTGCGCGGCCAAGCCGTAACGCACCACCGTCACACCGCATTCGCCACGAGAGAACCGGAGAAGGCTCATGGACAGATCAGCGCATCCGAGACGGACCGCGACCTCGCAGTCATACGAGAGGTCCCGCAAGATCGGCGCGATGCTGCGCAGGCTGATGCCGTCCGGCAATCGACAGTGGATCACACCGATCATCATGCTGCTGCTTCTGTTGGGCATCGTGGCCGGCGCGCTGATCATCAGTTCGGTGACCCAGCAGCACGTGCAGCTTGACGACGGCACCGTGTGGATCACTTCACTGAAGGACCGCAAGGCCGCGCGGTTCAACGTAAAGGTCAAAGACACCGACGCGGGCATCTCCTCATCCGCGGCACGGTTCGACGTAGCCCAGCACAACGGCGACACCGTGATTCTGGAGGGAACGAAGGCCAGCTATATCGCGGCCTCCACCGTCAGCGAGGACGGCGACACCACCATCAAGGCGGATATGCAGACGTTGATCGGCGGGGATACCATCGCCTTCATCAACATGAAGACCGGCAACGTGTGGGCGGGTGCCTCATCCGATGTGAAATCCGTGAACCCGACCACCGTGTCGCCGAAGATGAAGCTCGGGACGGGCGGCAGAATCGCCGTGACCCACGACGGTGCGATCTACGGCTACCGGCAGTCCGACGGCGCGATTCTGAAAATGGACGGACCGCAGGCGACGCCCGGCAAAGTGACGGAAATCGGCGCAAACCAACGATTGCGGGCAGACTCCTTCACCGTGGTGGCAAATACCCCTGTACTCACTTCCGGCAATGCGATCCGCTGGCCGAACGGCAGTGCGAAAGTTTCGATGAGTGGCACGCTCGTCCTCCAGGCACCGCCCACGGACGACAGGCAGAGCGGCTGGGTGGCCGCCGCGGGTCAGCGCGGTCTGGTCACGGTCGATCTGCAGTCCAGGAAGCCGACGCCCGTGGAAATCTCCAATTCCGGCAAGGGCGACGCGGCACAGCCCGTGTCCACCAACGGTTGCGTATCCGCCGCATGGAGCCAAAAGGCGAACAATTATCTGCGCGTGTGCTCGGCGCACGACGGCCATCCGCAATTCACATCCCTGCAGAACGTGAATGCCACCTCCGAACTCGTGTTCCGTGCCAACCATCGTCTGACGGTGCTCAACGACGTGGTCAACGGCAACGTGTGGAATCCACAGGAATCCGCAAAGGTCATCAAGATCCAGTGGAACAAGGTGCAGACGCAGCAGACGAAACAACAGGATCAGAGCACCGACAGCGCCAACAATCAGCATAATTTCAGCAAGACCTGTTCGTCGCAATCCGGTCAGATCAAGGCACAGGACGATGCGTTCGGCGCACGAGCCGGCTCGTCGCAGATTCTCGACGTGCTACGCAACGATGAACAGACCGACTGTTCGGTGTTGCGCATCACCTCGGCGAGCGCACCGGACGGCGGTGACGTCACCGTCTCGCCCGTATACGACGGTCGGTACCTGCAGCTGAACGCCACTTCCGCAGGAGCGGGCACGGTGACGTTCAGTTACGAGATCGGCGACGGTCGGGGCCAGACGTCGAGCGCCACCGTGACCTTGAACATCACCGACGGGATCGACCATGCGCCTGCCCAGACCGATATGCCACCGGAAATCGACGTGGAGCAGGGCGCCACATATACGGCAAACGCGCTGGGCAGCTTCTCCGACCCGGATGGCGATCCGCTGACACTGGTCGCCGCGGTACCGACCAACACCGATCAGGTGACGGTCTCCACGCGCGCGGACGGCCAGCTGGTGTTCAATGCCGGCGCGATGACATCCGGCAGGGCGAGCGTCGAGGTAACCGTGTCCGACGGCGAGCAGACCGGCACCGGCATGCTGTATTTTTCGGTGAAACCGGCCAATACGCTGGGGGCTGCGATCGATCCGGTGGTCAAGCAGACCACGCCCGATGCACGCACCACGGTATCGCTTCAACAATACGTGCATGGCACTTCCGCCGAACCGGCGCAGCTGACCGCGGTGGAGACGCCGAACGGAGCTTCGACCACCATGAACGCGACGGATATGTCGTTCACGTTCACCGCCGCGAATCCAGGTACCTACTATGTGCCATACACCATTACGCAGGGGTCGATTCCCGCAACCGGTCTGGCTCGTGTGGAAGTGCAGGCCGTGACAGGCGATTCCGCCAAACCGGTGGCAGCCAATGACGTGGCGCTGCTCGGAGCGGACAACACCGCCATCGTGGAGCCGCTGGCCAACGATATCGATCCGATGGGCGGCGTGCTGTCGGTCACCTCCGTGAAGGCCGATGCGGCCAGCGGCATTAAAACCGGCGTGGTGAGCAACAAGCGCGTGTACATCACCGCCCGCCAGGTGCCGACCAAACCGGTGCAGCTCACCTACAGCGTGGCGAACGCGGCCGGAACGTCGACCGGCACCATCGTGCTGCAGCCGCCGGCGCTGACCACCGCGAATTCCGTGCCGAAGGCCGACAACATCGACGCACAGGTACGTACCGACGGCATCGTATCCGTCGATGTGCTCGACCACGTCACCTATTCCGACGGCACCACGGTAAGCCTGCAGGACAATCTGCAGTATGACGAGGGCACGTTCAAGGGACTGGTGTTCGTTTCCGGCGACACCGTACGCTATCAGGCCTCCGACCAGGCCGGCACATTCCCTGTGACGTACACCGTCAAGGACAACCTCGGCAACGCCGCCTCCGGAACGATCACCTTCACCGTGCATCAGAAGGATGCTTCCAACAAGAGCGCGCCGACGCCGTCCGACGTGGATGCGCAGGTGGCCGCCGGACGGAAAGTGCGGATTCCGATCACACTGACCAGCATTGACGCCGATGGCGACGACGACCAGCTACTGGGTCTGGGCAACAAGGCGCCGCAGCTGGGCCGCATTACCGAGGTCGGTGCGACCTATCTGGTGTATGAGGCGTATGCGGATTCCTCCGGCACCGACACCTTCTCGTATGCGGTCGAGGATTGGACCGGTCAGCGCGCACAGGCGCAGATCCGTGTCGGCGTCTTCAAATCGGGCACCGATTCGGGCGTGTACGCGCGTGACGACGAGATCACGCTACGACCGAACACCGCGGCCACCGTGCCGGTTGCGCAGAACGACATCTCCGGCGACAACACGAACCTCACCGTCGAACGCAATGTGGAATCTCAGGGCATCGACGGCGTGAAGGTGAACGACAACATGCTTGCGTTCACCACTCCCAAGCAGGCGGGAACGTATTACGTCATCTACACGGTGAAGGACAAGGCGGGCCTTGCCGACACGGCCACGCTGACGGTGAACGTCGATGATAACGCGGCCATCGCACCGCCATCGGCCTACGATTACCGAGTGCCGTCCTCCGCAACGATCGATAAGAAGTCGGTCGACGTGGATGTGTCGCAATGGATCGCAAACCCGTCCGGCACCGCCGACGAGCTGCAGGTCGGCGTGGACGATTCCGCCGCCGACCATGCGCGGACGAAGGGCGGCAGAACGTCCACCGTAATCACGGTGGATCTGACCGATGAGGCGCGTGCGGTGCCCTACACGGTGACGAACACCACATACAACATCACCTCCACCGCATTCATCCAAGTACCGGCATACGGCGTCTTTCCGCCGACGTTGCGTCCGAAGGCACCGGCATTGAAGGTGAACGCACGTGAGACGATCACCATCAACATCGCCGATTACGTACGTGTCGGCGCCGGCAAGACCGCCTACGTGGACGGCGCCGATTCGGTGAGCGCCACCAAGGCCGACAATGACGACCTGTATGTGAACGATCAGACGCTCAAGTTCACCGCGCCGAAGGATTATGCAGGCCCCGCTTCGATCACGTTCACCGCGGTCGACGGCAAGCATGCCGGAAACGGCAAAGTGAAGATTGTCAATTCGGCGGTGTTGACCCTGCCGATCACCGTGATCGGCCGCGACGTGCCCGCACCTACCTTCTCATCCTCCACGGTGGACGTGGTGGCCGGTGAGGGCTCCACCACCATCGATCTGACCGCCTTGACGCATTCGCCGTCGGGATTGTATGACGACGAAAAGGAATACACGTATGCCGGTGGAGTCTCCTCCGACCAGGTGACCACGAACGTGAGCGCCGACGGCAAGCTGACGGTGAGCGCCGACAAGACGGCCACGCCGGGAACCACGGTGAGCGTGCCGATCACCATCTCGTATTCGAAAGGCACCGTGCAGGCCGGTGTGACCGTGCGCGTGGTGGCCTCCACCAGGCCGATGGCGCGCATCGGCGCGAAGGCCCTGAAGGTCAAGGCTGGGTCAAGCGAACAGGTGAACGTGCTTGGCGACGCCTACAATCCGTTCCCCGACACCGCGCTTACCGTGACGGGATGTCAGGCCGACGGTTCCGCCAAGCTGGCGGTGGACTGCCCCGCCAACGGAATGATAACGATTGCGGCGGCCTCCGATATCGGCGCGAGCACGAACCATGTGATCGTGACCGTGCGCGACGCCACCATGACCAAGGAACGTGAAGTCACCGGAACCATCAGCGTTTCGGTGACGGACAAGCCGGACGCCCCGCTGCTCTCCCCCATCGCCGGCGATGCCCAGGATGGCGCGGTGAATCTGAGCTGGACGGCGGGTTCTTCGAACGGCAGCCCGATCACCGAATACAAGGTCTCGTGGACGGGCGACTCCTCCGGAGAGAAATCGTGCGGAACGGTGACCACATGCCAGGTGACGGGGCTCACCAACGGCAGGAAGTACTCGTTCACCGTCATGGCGCAGAACGAAGTCGGATGGTCCAGTCCATCGAATGCCGTGGACGGGCAACCCGATAAGATACCTTCCGCGCCGCAAGACGTGAGGGCCGAAGCCAACGGCAACATCGTGGCCGTGACATGGTCGGTGCCGAAAGGCAACTTCTCGGAAGTCACCGAATATGAGGTGACCCTGACCGGCGGTGGCGTATCCAAGAAGGAGACCACCTCCGCAAACGCCATCAACTTCAATCTCGAGAACAACGCCATCACGGACGGCATGTCCGTCAGTGCGACCGTGCGGGCCAGGAATAGGGTGAACTGGAGCCAGCCGTCCCAGGCCTCGAACGCCACCGCACCGCGGGGAGTTCCCGACAAGCCGACCGTCTCCGCAGTGCAGCAAGGCGATCAGATCATCGTCTCCGGCAAGCTTGGCAACATGCGCAATGCCGGCTGTGAAGCCGTGACGTTGAGTTTCGCAGGCAGGGACGCCGGCATGGCATGCGGATCGTCGGACGTTTCCGCGACCTTCGACATCGCCGAAGACTGGTACTACCAAAGCCTCGCGCCGAAAATCACGTTGACCACCAAATACGCCGGAACCGTCACCGCGCAGGGTAACGCCATCACCCCTGACGTCAAGCCCGACAAGCCGGCCGATGTCAGGGTCGTGCCCGATGGTGACCATTGCGTGGCTTCGTGGAACGCCGCCGGCAAGCATCATGACGGCTTCATCGTAAACGTGCCGAAGCAGAACAACATGCCGACCGCAAGCCTCAGCGTCACCTATCCGCTTGAACATTGGGGCAGCTGTGGCACCGTAACCGTGTGGCAGACCTTCAAAGGCCATACCAGCGATCCGGTGAAGGCCAGCAACGGCGAAATCGGCAACAAGGTCCAGGCTGTGATCGCCCTGCCGTCATTGCGTTGGGACGATACAGACGCCAATGTCATCCATGTCGAGGGCGGTGCCGTGAACGCCTACAACCAGTCCGTGACCGTGACCATCGTCCTGTCGGATGAATCCAAGAAGCAGTATCCGTTCGAATGGCATCCGGGCCTTACGACCACGCTGGATGCCTCGGCGCTGCCACAGGGATTCTCGTACTCGTGGCTCGTCAAGGTGGAAGGCACCACCGACAAGGCGGTCAACAGCACGAAGCAGAGTCCCACCCCGCTTAAGGACAGCGACAGGTATCATGCTCCGCCGACCCCTTCGCCCGGCACCAGTCCATCCACATCGACGTCCTTCGACGACGGCACCGACGAATCGCGGGGCGGGTCCAAAGGACATTCGGCATTGACGACGTTGCCGAGGCAGGCGAATCACGACCATCCCTGGATCAGGGAAATCCGACTGTTCCACGGCCGCCCGCCGATCAATCCATCATTCGTAGGCAATAAGCAGTAGAGGAGATTTCATGAGCAACGCATTCGACGATGCCACCCAGCTGAGCGAGCGCAGCAACGAACCGCACGGAAAGCAAGGCTTCACCATGCCGAAGCTGCCGGAACGCCTCGGGATCGAACATCATGAGTCCACCGACGTGGACGGTACGGTATTGGGCACGCATGGCACGACGGCCCCGGTGACGACGAACGCTCCGACCGTCACACCGACCGCCGCCCCGACCATCACGGTCACACCGGACACCGCCGCCCCGACCGAGCGGATGACATCGTGGCAGGCAACAACCGAACGGCAGCCGGCCGCCTCCGAGCAGGTTCGTCGGCAGCCGACAACCGGCACCATGCCGGAAACCCTGAATACCGGCATGATGCCGGCCGCCGGCGCCGATATCGTCGAATTCCATGACAAGTTCAACGCCTTGGTGGAGAACGTTTCCAAGGTGGTGGTCGGCAAGGACGGCCCGATTCGCCAATGCATCACCGCCATGGTGGTGGGCGGCCATGTGCTGCTCGAAGACAATCCGGGTACCGGCAAGACCCAGTTGGCGCGAGGCCTGGCCAATTCCATCGACATGTCGTTCAAGCGTATCCAGTTCACGCCGGATCTGCTACCGTCCGACGTGGTCGGCGTAACCTACTACGACCAGAAGCGAAGCGAATTCGAATACCGTGAGGGCCCGGTCTTCGCCTCCGTCGTGCTCGCCGACGAGATCAACCGCGCCTCACCGAAAACACAGTCCGCACTGCTCGAGGTCATGGAGGAGCAGAAGGTCACCGTCGACGGCGTGACCCATGCCGTACCGCAGCCGTTCATGGTGATCGCCACGCAGAATCCGATCGAACAACTCGGCACCTACAAGCTGCCCGAAGCGCAGATGGACCGATTCCTCATCAAGACCACCGTCGGCTACCCAAGCCATGAGGTGAGCGTCGACATTCTGCGTCAGGTCAACGTCACCGACCGCGCTACCACCGTGCACCACGTGCTTTCCGGCGACGACGTGCTGCGCATGCGCGCCATCAGCGAGACCGTACGCCTCGATGACGCCATCATCGAATACATCGTTCGCCTGGTCGAAGCGACCCGACATAACGAAAGGATCCAAGTGGGCTCCTCCATGCGAGGCGCGCTGGCGCTCACCCGTTGCGCCCGTGTGTGGGCCGCCGCCGACAATCGCGGCTATGTAGTGCCCGACGACGTGAAGGATCTGGCGGTCTCCGTGCTCGCACACCGCATCACGCTCACCGCCGAAGCCACATTCGCCGGTGCCACGGCGGAGCAGATGATCTCGCAGATTCTCGAGGAAGTGCCTGCCCCGACCCTGGGCGCCTGAGGAGACGGTTCCGATGCGAAATTCCCGAACAACGCTACGCAGACGAACCATGATGCGGTTCCTGCGCCGTACCGGACACCGGTTGAAGCGTCTGTTCACCTCATACGTTTCACCGGTGGGATGGATGGTGGCCGTATTGGCCGTAGCCACGTCTGCCGCGTTCGCGATGCTCGGTTGGCATGAACTGCTTGCCATGGCAACGGCATACGCGCTGATGCTGCTTGCCGCGGTAGTGATGTCGTTGGGCAACACGTCATTCTCCGCATCCATCGATGTGTCCAACAGGCGTGTGACCGTAGGCGACACAGTGCAGGTGAGGGTGGCCGTCGACAATCCCGGCAACACACCGACCGCCTCGGCACGCGGCGATCTGCCGATCGGCGACAACCACGAACGGTTCACCATCCCGATGCTCGCGGCCGGGCAGTCGCGCCAGACCGACGTGGAATTCACCGCCATGGCGCGTGCGGTGCTGCCGGTCGGCCCGCTGTCGATCCGCAAGGGCGACCCGTTCGGTCTGGTACGCCACGAAAAACGGCTTGTCGACCAGATTCAGGTATTCATTCACCCGCCGACCGTCATGCTCAATACGTTGAATGCCGGCATCCAACGTGACTTGGAAGGACAGCCAAGCGGCGAAATCGTGGATGACGATCTCGACTTCTACGGTTTGCGGGAATACGAGCCGGGCGACGATGTGCGTAACGTACATTGGCTGAGTTCCGCGAAAACCGGCTCGCTGATGATCCGCCAATACGAGGCCACACGACGCACCGACACCGCCGTAGGCATCAGCGTGAATCCCGATGACTACACCGACGCCCAGGAATTCGAACTGGCCGTGTCAATCCACGCCTCCATCGGCGTGCAGTGCCTGCTGCAGGACCGCCCGCTGACCGCGCACGCCGGCGACGATCACACCACGCCCCGCAATGCCACGACGTTCCTGGACTCCTGCAGCGCCATCGAACCGGATCTCGACGACAATCCGAACCTTGCGCAAGGCACACTCGACTACGCCGCCGATGCCTCGTTCTACTACTTCACCGTCGGCCGACTCAAAGACGTAGACGAAATCAAGCATATGGCGCTCGCATTGCCACGCTCAGCGACCTGCGTAGTACTGCAGGCAGCCGTCAGCCAACAACGCGCCATACGAAGATTCCCGAACTTCATCCTGGCCACGGTCGGCGATCTGAACGATCTGCCGATGATCATGGGAGTACTGTCATGACCTTCCCACCGATTCCCGACCAAAGCCATACCTTCACCGGATCGTGGGCCGATTCCACGCATTCGGTGGTCTGGATGACCCGCAGCGGCAAACAGCGGCCGCTGATCAGCGCACACCGCCCGGCAAGCCGGCAGTTCGCCAGTCTTCTGACGACAGCACTGCTCACGCTCGCCACCGCCAGCAACCTCATCGACGTGTATGGCTCGCCAGCCGCATGGGCCGTCGCCGCCATGCCAGCCACCGTCATCGGCTGTCTGGTGGCGCTCGCCGGCACCGTCGAGGCGTTGCGACTATGGTGGCAGGCCCTGTTCATGGCACTGGCGCAACTCGTCATCGGACCCGTTCTCCTGCTGAACGAGACCACCATCGCACACGTCATACCCACCTTGCGTACGTTGACGCAAGGATGGACGTCCATGCTCGGATCGTTCAAGTACGTACTGTCGATCGACCCGCCTACCGGCACCGCCAACGGCAGTCTGCTGGCCGTATGGACGATCTGCCTGTGGTTCGCACTGCTGACCGGCATATTCGCCGTCGCGCAGGACGGCCGTCTCACCATGTTCGCCATCATTCCGGTGATGGCGAACATGGCGATCTGCGCATTGCTCGGCACCGCCAGTGGCTACTATCGTTTCGCCATCGGCACCGCCGTTGCCATCGTGTTGATGATTTGGGTGAGCGCTCGCTGGGGATTGCTGGAGTTGGGCCGTTGGATCAGCTCCGCGATCATCGTGGCGCTTTCGGCTGCACTGGCGATAGGCGCATGTCTGACGATCCCGCAGGACCGAATCATTCTGCGAGACTATTACGACCCGCCGTTAAGCCCGTACGATTACACAAGCCCGTTGAGCGGCATGCGATCCTATATCAAGAATCATAAGGACGATACGTTGCTGACCGTCACCGACCTGCCGGCCGGTTCCACCATCCGTCTGGCCGTGATGGACCGTTTCGACGGCAATGTGTGGAATCTTTCGGATTCCACGATGGCCGCCGATTCATCGAACTACCATCGTGTCGGCACCACTATCAGGAACAACGTCAAGGGCAGGAAGTTCGCGGCCACGTTCACGGTGAACAGGGGCCTGAGCGACTACTGGCTGCCGATGACCGGCACCGCCTCCGGCGTGACGTTCGAGCATGAGGATGATGCCGACTCGTTCTACTACAACACCGCCACGCATTCGGCCATCTATGCGTCCAAGACGACCACCGGCCTGACCTACACGGAAACCGGCATCATGCCCGCCGTACCCACCGACAGCCAGATCAGCAAGGCCAAGGCCTCCTCGGTAAGCCAGCCGCAGGCGCAGCACGTGCCCGACAGCGTGGACAGGCTCGCCACCGCAGTGGCTGGCGGCCGGTCCAAGGGCGGTGAGGCGGCCCTCGCCCTGGCGAACGAGCTCAAGGAATCCGGCTGGTTCTCGCATGGTCTGGCCGGAGACTATCCATCCTCCCCCGGCCACGGCAACTATCGCATCGATCAGCTCCTTGCCGGCACCGCCATGGTGGGCGACAGCGAACAGTATGCCTCCACGATGGCGCTGATGGCCCGCAGTCTGGGTCTGTCCAGCCGTGTGGTGCTCGGATTCCTGCCGAAGAACGAGGAAGGCGACATCAGCGAGGAACGCACCGAACGGCACGGCAAGTCCACCACCACCGAATTCACCGGCAATGACGTGACCGCATGGGTGGAGATCAAGCTCGACGGCTACGGATGGGTGTCGTTCTATCCCACACCGAAGGAGACGAAGGTTCCCGACGAAAACCAGAATCTCACTCCGCCGAACCCGCAGATGCTGGTACGCCAGCCTCCGGTGCCGCTTACCGACCCGCTTCGTGACGACAATCAGGCCAAGGGCAAATCATCGATCGGCGGCAGCGAGGCCGACGAATCCCCTACCAACCTGTTCTGGCAACGTTTCGAGCGCATCGCCAAAAAGGTGGCCATCTATGGAAGCCCGCTCTGGGCGCTACTCACCATCTGTGCGCTGCTGCTCGGCATCAAGGCGATCGCCTTGGCACGGGCCCGCAGACATGGCGACGCACGTCAGCGCGTAGCCGCAGGATGGCAATCCGTCGCAGCCCTGGCCAGGCAAGGCGGACTCGATGTCGACGGCACCCGTCGCGATCAGGCGCAGGCCATCGGCCGACAGCTCAACGTCGATGCCGTCTCACTGCTCGCATTGGGCAAGGAAGCCGATTACGCGGCATTTTCGGGCGATACGGTGCAGGAAGAGCATGTGCAACGGTATTGGCGGAACATCGATGTGGTGCGCCGGTCCATACTCGGATCCCTGCCTCCTGCACGGAGGTGGAGAGCCAGGCTGTCGCTCGCGGACGTATTCCACATCCGACGGCACGGGAAAGGGCGGAGTTCATGAACGCAAACCGTATCGTGACCGGCCTGAACAGCGATATCGGACTGCGTCGCGCCAGCAATCAGGACAATGCCTTGGCCGGGCATGGCATATTCGTCGTATGCGATGGCATGGGCGGCGGCATGGGCGGCGAGCGGGCAAGCGAGGCAGTGGTGCGCCATTGTGCGCAGCTTGGCACCAAGGCCGCGCGCAACCGGCATGATATCGAAGAGACGCTGAATGCCGCGCAACGTGAGGTGCTGGCATTGGGCGAATCGTTGGGCGGCATCGCCGGCACCACGATTTCCGGTGTGATCATGCCTGCCGATATCGATGGCATGACGGCCCATGCAGCCGATGCCGACAGTACCGCCGACGGCAACGATTCCTGCTATATCGTCAACATCGGCGATTCACGCACCTACCATATGTGCGCTACCGAAGACGGCGGTTGGGATGCGAGCACGTTTACCCGCATCACCCGCGATCATTCGGAGCGCCAGAACGCCATCGACTCCGGGGAGATGCTGCCCGAGGAGGCGTTGCGAAACATCCCGCGCAACATCATCACGCAGTGCATCGGAGCGCCGAACGGCATCGCACCCGATTACTACGCAGCGGATGCCTTCGGACGTTTCATCATCTGCTCGGACGGCCTGCATGCCGAAGTGGACAAGGAACGTTTCGCCGCCATCGCGGCCGCCGACAACGATCCTCAGACCACCGCCGACGCATTGGTCAAAGCGGCGCTGCGGGCCGGTGGCAACGATAACGTGACCGTGGTGGTAGTCGACATGATCACACCCTCGCCCATCGGGCGGGAGTGGACGGTCGGCAAACTCGCCGAGCATGAAGACATCGGCGATCTACAAGACGGCACATTACAAACATTACGAACCATTGATGTAAGGAGATCATGATGGTTGATTACGATACCGCGGTCGCGGCGGTGCAGGATCCGAACGCCGATCCCGCATTCCTGGCGAAGATCGCCTATGAGAACCCGGAATTCGGGGCGAATGTCGCAGCGCATCAGCGCGCATACCCCGGGTTGATTCGCTGGCTGGCCCAGTTCGGCGACGACCGTGCACGCCAGATTGTGATCCAGCGCGGCTATGCCGTACCTGAGACCGCAGTGGCGCCACACGAACAGCCGGCACAGGATTCGCCGGCACAGGATTCGCCGGCACAGGATTCGCCGGTGCAGGAGCGGCAGTTTGCGCAGGAGCAACAGCCGATTCAGGAACAGCTCGTACGGTCCGCGCAAGAGCAACCTGCAGTGCAGGACTATCAGGCTCAGCCAGTCCATCAGACTCAGCCGATTCATCAAAACCAGCCGATCACCGACACTTCGACCGAATATCTTGACCCCTACACCAATCCTGCCGATCTGTCCGAGGTGGCGGATTATGCCGAACCTGTGCAGGAGCAGCCGCAACCACAGCCGCAGCAGCCGATTGCACGGAATCCGTATGGCTTCACCGCGCAAATGGCACTGACCACCACCGATCAGATGCAGATCGCACAGATCGCACAGTACGCGCCGGAGCTGCGTGCCTGCATCGCACGCAATCCCAACACCTATCCGGCATTGCTGGAATGGTTGGCGCAGTTGAACGATCCGGCCATCAACGCCGCCTTGCGCACCAGGCAGTGAGGCCGACCATCACTCATGCGCACTCATGCATACGTATCGCCTTGGGCGGTACCGGCGGGAGCAACCATCATGCCTTGCAGTGGTTGTTCGTCCGGTGCCACCCAAGGCGATACGTTTCGAATGATGTAGCCTAGCGTTCTTCGAAGGAGAAGAACTGATCGCCGATACGTAGCGTGGCCGGCGCCTCGAGCTGCATGGGCCTGCCTTCCACCTTGATCTCTTCGTCGTCTTGGATGAGGTACGTACCGTTCAGCGAACCGTAATCCTCAATCCACAGGCTTCCGTCCCGATCGAAGCTGATGGCCGCATGATTACGGGAAATGGTACGTGTCGGATCCTCCAGTCTGACCGACTTGGCACCTTCCGGCACATCGGCGGACGGCTTGCGCCCCAGCAATGTGCTGATGTCCACGGTCACGTCTTGGCCGGTCATGTCATTGTGCAGCAGATACACGTGATCCGGCTGCTTCATGGTGAACGCGGACGACAGCACCGTGCTATCCCAATCTTCGATGCTCTGGTCTTCCGAATCGTCCTGCGACGGTTCGATCTGCATCGTTGCGACCTGCACATCCGCCACGGGCTGCATGCTCAGCGCCGACCCGTCCTGCATCGGCTGCCTTCGTTCGAAAGATTCGGATTGGATTGCACCGGACAGTGCGGTAACGTCATCGTCATACCAGCCAGGTTCCGGTGGCGGTGGGTAAGGTAGAAAGCTCATGTGCTCCATTGTATGTGCAAGAGACCCATAACGATAGCGCAATTCATGTATCGACATGTGCTTCGGAACGACTTCGTTCAGCATGTTACCTGATTTTGCGGCGCTGAAGGGCTATGCTGGAACAATGCTAGTCATTACGGAAATATTTTTGAATATTCGGAAATATGTGACTTTGCATACGAAGAAGCAGAGGATACACAGTAAGGATTTCTCTTATGGATGACCAACTTCCTACCGATGGCACGCAACCGAACAGCGCTCGGACGCCATCCCATGCACAGCCTCAACCGCAAACGTCAAGCACGGCGGATCGGCAGCCCCAGCAGCCGGCACAGCCTCAGGCCAACCAGCAACCGATGCCGCCATATCAACAGACGCCTCCGCAGTACCAGCAAACGGCTCCGCAGTATCAGCAGCCGATGCCGGGTCGGCCGGGCGTGCCGGGTCAGCCGGGAACCCCTCTCATGCAGGGGCAACCGTACGGGCAGCCCATGCCGCAGAGCGCCGCGAAGAAGCCGGCGACCGGCCTGATCGTAGGCATCGTAACGGCGGTGATCGCCGTCATCGTCGTTCTTGCCGTAGTGGTGACGATGATTATGTCGAAACGCATCACCGCCGCCGACTACACGGCCGGAGAGAATCAGGTGCTCACCATGCAGAAGCATTATGCGAGCGTGAATGAGAAGCTGCGCGACGCCTATCTGTCCGCATACGGCAGCAGTTCCTTCCAGGACACAGACAAGAAGCGTCTCAAGGACCGTCTCAAGACCCTCCAGAATGACAACGCGAAGTTCGAATCCCTGAAGGTCATGAACGATGAGACCGTCAATAAGGAATATCAGGCGTATAAGAAGAAGACCGCGACATACATCAAGTTCGTCGACGAGATGATCGAATCCGGCGAATCGCTCTCCAAAGCGGCGAAGGCCTGCAACAGCAGCCCCAGCGTCAGCTCTTACGACAACAGCTTCTACACCAAGTACGGTGAGTATGTGTCCGCCTGTAAGGCCGCACTCGACGATGTCTCCAAGTCACCGAACAAGGACATCGCACAGTATGGCAAGGATCTTGGCGATTACGTCGACAAGCTCGGCGATATCATCTCCAGCATGCAGGCCATCGGCGATATCAGCTCGCTGCAGTATGGCACCACGCAGTACCAGCAGTTCCGTGACCTGCTCGACGAGTTCAACAATCTGGAGGCGCCATACAGCAGCGTGAGCACGTTGAGCCAAGCGTTGCAGGATTCCGCGGAGGAAGCCGACCTGAGTGATTCCCTGCGCTCCCTGTATGACGCTTTGACGGATGGCGCCGATCATGCCCACTGATTGAGCGGCCGCTGCCGCGAGCATTCTCCCCTATGATTAAGGCTGGGCCCCGACCATCTGCATGGTCGGGGCCCAGCCTTAATCAGTTATCGCCGTCGGCGCCACGGATCAGAGGGTGTCTCCCAGATCCATCTGACCGCCGTTATCGTCGAGGAAGTCATCCGGGTTGAAGTCGTCGCCGAGCTTCAAATCACCGAAGTCGATGTTGGAGAAGTCCACATCGGACAGATCGGCGTCGCCGAAGTCGGCACCCGTTTCATCGCCACCCAGGCCGAAGTTCGGGTAGATGGTGTCACGGATGGCCTTGTCGGGCTCGACCACGGCATTGCGATAGCGGGCGAGACCCGTACCGGCCGGGATGAGCTTACCGATGATGACGTTCTCCTTGAGGCCCTTGAGGTCATCGACCTTCTGGCTCAGGGCGGCTTCGGTGAGTACGCGGGTGGTCTCCTGGAAGGAGGCCGCGGACAGCCAGGAGTCGGTGGCCAGCGAAGCCTTGGTGATGCCCATCAGCTCCGGACGGCCGGCGGCCGGCTTGCCACCGTTCTTCACGGCCTCCATGTTGGCGGCCTTGAAGCGTGCCTGGTCCACGAGTTCGCCCGGCAGCAGGTCGGTGTCGCCGGAGTCGATCACGGTGATACGACGCAGCATCTGGTGCACGATGACCTCGATGTGCTTGTCGTGGATATCCACGCCCTGGGAACGGTACACGGTGTGCACTTCCTCCACGATGTTGACCTGAGCGGCGCGCGGACCGAGGATGCGCAGGATCTTCTTCGGATCCACGGAACCCTCGATGAGCTGGGTGCCGGCTTCGACATGATCGCCGTCCTTGACCAGCATCGGAGCGCGACGGGTCACCGGGTAGACGATCGGCTCGACGGAGTCGTCGTCCGGCTTCAGGGTGACCTGACGACCGCGATCGGTGTCTTCGACCTTCACCACGCCCGGGAACTCGGCGATCGGAGCCTCGCCCTTCGGGGTACGGGCTTCGAAAAGCTCGGTAACACGCGGGAGACCCTGGGTGATATCGGAAGCGGATGCGACGCCGCCGGAGTGGAAGGAACGCAGCGTCAGCTGGGTACCAGGCTCGCCGATGGACTGTGCAGCCACGATGCCGACGGCTTCGCCGACGTCCACCAGCTTGTTGGTGGCCAGGGACCAGCCGTAGCACTTGGCGCACACGCCACGCTTGGATTCGCAGGTCAGCACGGAACGGGCCTTGACCTCTTCCACACCGTGAGCGACAAGGTCGTTGAGCACATCCATGGACAGCGCGTCGCCTGCCTTGTACAGCACGGTTTCACCGTCGGCAGGATCGATCACATCGGAAGCGAGCAGACGGGAGTACGGGCCGCCATCAGCGGCCTTGACGAGCACGAGGTTGCCGTTCTCGTCACGCTCGCCGACCTTCATGGGCAGGCCGCGCTTGGTGCCACAGTCCTCTTCGCGCACGATCACATCCTGGGAGACGTCCACCAGACGACGGGTCAGGTAGCCCGATTCAGCAGTACGCAGTGCGGTATCGGCCAGGCCCTTACGCGCACCGTGCTGGGAGATGAAGTACTCCAGCACGGACAGACCGTCGCGGTAGTTGGACTTCACCGGTCGAGGAATGATCTCGCCCTTCGGGTTCGCCACGAGGCCTCGCATACCTGCGATCTGGTTGATCTGCATCATGTTTCCTCGTGCACCGGACTGCACGATGATGGCCAGGTTGTTCTTGGAGTCGAAGTGTTCCTCGACCGCCTCGGACACCTCGCTGGTGCACTTGGTCCACAGGTCGATGAGCTCCTGACGGCGCTCCTCTTCGGTGAGCATACCGATTTCGTAGTTCTCGTTGACCTTGTCAGCCTCGGCCTCGTACTTTTCGATGTACTCGTCGCGCTCGGACGGCTGGATGACGTCGGAGAACGCGAAGGACACACCGGACCACGGTGCACGGGTGAAGCCCATATCCTTCAGGGCGTCCAGCGTCGCGGCCACCTGGGCGGTCGGATAACGGGTCGCGATGTCGTCGACGATCTTGCTCAGACGCTTCTTCGGAGCCTGCTCGTTGACGAACGGGTAGTCCAGCGGCAGCGTGCTGTTGAACAGGATACGGCCGTAGGAGGTGGCGAACAGCACGGAACCGTCGTGGAAGCGCTCTTCCTTCACCACGTCCGGGCTGCCCGGTTCCGGGTCGACGACCTTGAGCTCGCTCGGCTCCCAATCCTTCGGCAGCACGAAGTCCTGCGGCAGACGGATGAGCACCTTGGCCTGCATGTCGATCTCGTGCTTGTCGAGGGCCATTTCGGCCTCTTCCAGCGAGGAGAACACACGGCCCTGGCCCTTGGCGCCGTCGATGACGGTGGTCAGGTAATACAGACCGAGGATCATATCCTGGCTCGGCATGGTCACGGTGTGACCGTCCGCCGGCTTCAGAATGTTGTCGGACGCCATCATCAGCGAGCGGGCTTCGGCCTGAGCTTCGGCGGACAGCGGCAGATGCACTGCCATCTGGTCGCCATCGAAGTCGGCGTTGAATGCGGCGCAGGCGAGCGGCGGCAGATGGATGGCCTTACCTTCGACCAGAATCGGCTCGAAGGCCTGGATGCCCAGACGGTGCAACGTAGGAGCACGGTTCAGCAGCACCGGATGTTCGGCGATGACCTCTTCGAGCACGCCCCACACCTCGGAATCGCCACGGTCCACCAGACGCTTGGCGCTCTTCATGTTCTGTGCATAGTTGAGGTCCACCAGACGCTTGATGACGAACGGCTTGAACAGCTCGAGGGCCATCGGCTTCGGAAGACCACACTGATGCATCCTCAGGGACGGGCCGACCACGATCACGGAACGACCGGAGTAGTCCACTCGCTTACCCAGCAGGTTCTGGCGGAAACGGCCCTGCTTGCCCTTGAGCATGTCGCTCAGGGACTTGAGCGGGCGGTTCGAGGCACCGGTCACCGGGCGACCACGACGACCGTTGTCGAACAGGGAGTCAACGGCTTCCTGGAGCATGCGCTTTTCGTTGTTGAGCATGATTTCCGGGGCGCCGAGCTCGATGAGTCGCTTCAGTCGGTTGTTACGGTTGATCACACGGCGGTAGAGGTCGTTGAGATCGGAGGTGGCGAAACGGCCACCGTCGAGCTGCACCATCGGGCGCAGGTCCGGCGGAATGACCGGAATCACATCGAGCACCATGGCCTCCGGCTTGTTGCCGGTGGTCAGGAAGGCGTTGACGACCTTGAGGCGCTTGAGGGCACGGGCCTTGCGCTGACCGGTGCCGGTGTCGATCTCCTCGCGCAGCTGCTTGGCAGCGGCGTCAAGGTCGAAGTCCTGCAGACGCTTCTTGATGGCTTCGGCGCCCATGCAGCCTTCGAAGTAATCGCCGTAGCGATCCTCCATCTCACGCCACAGGTCCACATCGCCTTCCATGTCACCCGGCTTCAGGTTCTTGAAGCGGTCGAACACGGCGTTCAGACGCTGAATCTGCTCGTCGAAGCGGGTACGGATGGCGGCCATCTCACGCTCGGCGCTGTTGCGCAGCTTGGCGCGTGCGGAGCCCTTGGCTTCACCTTCGGCCTCAAGCTGGGCCAGATCGGCTTCCACCTTCTTGGCGCGATCTTCGATCTCGGCGTTGCGGCGCTTCTCCAGATTGGTGATTTCGGTGTCGAACTCGTCCTGCAGATCGGGCAGATCCTGATGACGCTGTTCCTCATCCACGCCGGTGACCATGTAGGCGGCGAAGTAGATGACCTTCTCCAGATCCTTCGGCGCGATGTCAAGCAGGTAGCCCAGTCGGGACGGCACACCCTTGAAGAACCAGATGTGGGTCACCGGGGCGGCGAGCTCAATATGGCCCATGCGCTCACGGCGCACACGGCTCTTGGTCACTTCCACGCCGCAGCGCTCGCACACGATGCCCTTGAAGCGCACGCGCTTGTACTTGCCGCAGGCGCACTCCCAGTCGCGGGTAGGTCCGAAGATCTGCTCGCCGAACAGACCGTCCTTCTCCGGCTTCAGGGTACGGTAGTTGATGGTCTCGGGCTTCTTGACCTCGCCATAGCTCCAGTTACGGATGTCGTCGGCGGTGGCCAGGCCGATCCTCAGTTTGTCAAATGCGTTGACGTCCAGCACTCTATTGTCCTGTCTATCGTTTCTTTTGATTATTCACGTTTCGTGGGGACCGCCACGCTTCGGCGACGTTTGCCTCCGGGGGCGTGACGGTCCGAGGAATCACTGGAATTCAGGGGCTTCCACTACCTGTTCTTCCTTGGCGGATGCATCAGGGCGAGCACCGATGTTGAAGCCCAGGTCGTCGGAGGCGGAAGACGGGTCGTCGTCCTCGTCCTTCATGTCGATGGCCACGCCTTCGGCGTTGAGCACCTCGACGTTCAGCGACAGGGACTGCATTTCCTTGAGCAGCACCTTGAAGGATTCCGGGATGCCTGCCGGCGGCAGGTTGTCGCCCTTCACGATGGCGCCGTACACGCGCACGCGGCCGTCGACGTCATCGGACTTGGTGGTCATCATCTCGTGCAGCGTGTAGGCGGCACCGTAGGCCTCGAGGGCCCACACTTCCATCTCGCCGAAGCGCTGGCCACCGAACTGCGCCTTACCACCCAGCGGCTGCTGCGTGATCATGGAGTACGGGCCGGTGGAACGGGCGTGGATCTTGTCGTCGACCAGATGGTGCAGCTTCAGCATGTACATGTAGCCCACGGAAATCGGCTTCGGGAACGGTTCGCCGGTACGTCCGTCGAACAGGGTCGCCTTGCCGTCGGGGCCGACCAGCTTGTTGCCGTCACGGTCCGGAAGGGTGCAGGAAAGCAGGCCCTTCAAGGTGTCCTGGCGCACGCCGTCGAACACCGGAGTCGCCACCGGAGTGCCCGGAGCGCCCTTTTCGGCGCCCTGCGGCACGAACTTCTTCCAAGCGGCTTCGGCATCCGGGTCAAGGGAGATGTCCCAACCGGCGTGGGCGATCCAGCCGAGGTGCAGCTCGAGCACCTGGCCAAGGTTCATTCGAGAAGGTACGCCCAGCGGGTTGAGCATGATGTCGACCGGGGTACCGTCGGCCAGGAACGGCATATCCTCTTCCGGCAGGATGCGGGAGATGACGCCCTTGTTGCCGTGACGGCCGGAGAGCTTGTCGCCTTGGGTGATCTTGCGGTGCTGTGCGATGTAGACGCGAATCATCTGGTTCACGCCGTTCGGCAGCTCGTCGCCGTCCTCCTCGGCGTCCTCGCGGGTGATCTCCTTGACGGCAATCACGGTACCGGTCTCGCCATGAGGCACGCGCAGCGAGGTGTCACGCACTTCGCGGCTCTTCTCGCCGAAGATGGCGCGGAGCAGACGCTCTTCCGGGGTCAGTTCGGTCTCGCCCTTCGGAGTGACCTTGCCGACCAGGATGTCGCCGGCCTCGACCTCGGCGCCGATGCGGATGATGCCGCGCTCGTCAAGGTTGGCCACCGCATCCTCGCCGACGTTCGGCAGGTCGCGGGTGATCTCTTCGGCACCCAGCTTGGTTTCACGGGCGTCAATCTCGTATTCCTCGATGTGGATGGAGCTCAGGGTGTCATCCTGCACGAGACGCTGGGAGATGATCACGGCGTCCTCGTAGTTGTAGCCATTCCACGGCATGAAGGCGATGAGCAGGTTCTTGCCCAGGGCCATTTCGCCCTTCTGGGTCGCCGGGCCATCGGCCAGCACGGTACCGGCTTCCACGCGTTCGCCGTCGTGGATCAGCGGCACCTGGTTGTAGCAGGTGGTCTGGTTGGAACGCTGGAACTTGGCCAGCTTGTAGGAGCTGGTGGTGCCATCGTCGTTCATGGTACGGATGATGTCGGCGGAAACATAGGTCACGACGCCGGGCTTCTCGGCCAGGATCACGTCGCCGGAATCCACTGCGGCACGCCATTCGGCGCCGGTGCCCACGAGCGGACGCTCGGACTGGATCAGCGGCACGGCCTGACGCTGCATGTTGGTACCCATCAGCGCTCGGTGGCCCTCATCGTGCTCCAGGAACGGAATCAGGGAGGCACCGACGGACACCATCTGGCGCGGGGACACATCCATGTAGTCGACGGAGCTGACTGGCACATCGACTGCCTCTTCCTCGCCGACTCGGGCAAGGGCCTGGCTCTTGACGAAGTTGCCGTTCTCGTCGAGCTCCTGGTTGGCCTGGGCGATCACGTGCTCGGCATCGCGATCCGCGGTCATGTATTCGACCTCGTCGGTCACATGACCGTTGACGACCTTGCGGTACGGGGTCTCGATGAAGCCGAACGGGTTGATGCGGCCGAAGGTTGCCAGGGAGCCGATAAGACCGATGTTCGGGCCTTCAGGGGATTCGATCGGGCACATGCGGCCGAAGTGGGACGGGTGCACGTCTCGCACTTCCATGGAGGCACGGTCACGGGACAGACCGCCGGGGCCCAGTGCGGACAGACGGCGCTTGTTGGTCACGCCGGCCAGCGGGTTGTTCTGATCCATGAACTGCGACAGCTGGGAGGTGCCGAAGAATTCCTTGATGGTGGCGTTCACCGGGCGGATGTTGATCAGGGACTGCGGGGTGATGGCCTCCGGATCCTGCGTGGTCATGCGTTCGCGCACCACGCGCTCCATACGGCTCAGACCGGTACGCAGCTGGTTCTGGATCAGCTCGCCGACCTGACGGATACGACGGTTGCCGAAGTGGTCGATATCATCGACATCCACACGCAGATCCACGTCCTGACCGTCACGCTTGCCTGGGAACTTGGCCTCGCCCGCATGCAGGGTGACCAGGTACTTGATGGTGGCGATGATGTCTTCGCGGGACAGGCTGCGGTCGTTGACGTCCTTCTCAAGACCGAGCTTGCGGTTGATCTTGTAGCGGCCGACGCGGGCCAGATCGTAGCGCTTGGTGTTGAAGTAGAAGGAGTCCAGCAGATTGCGGCCGGCTTCCGGAGTGGCGGTGTCGGCCGGGCGGATCTTGCGGTACAGATCGGTGAGGGCCGCTTCCTGGGTGTCCACGGTCTCCTTGGCGAGGGCGTCCATGACCAGCGGGTAATCCTTGAACGCGTCCGCGATCTCCTGCTTGGTCATGCCGATGGCCATGAGGAACACGATGGCGGACTGCTTACGCTTGCGGTCCACACGCACGCCGAGCACATCGCGCTTGTCGATCTCGAACTCGAGCCATGCGCCACGGCTTGGGATGATCTTCGCACCGAAGATCTCCTTGTCGGAGGTACGGTCCTGGCTGCGGTCGAAGTACACGCCGGGGGAACGCACGAGCTGGGATACGATCACTCGCTCGGTACCGCCGATGATGAAGGTGCCGTGCGGGGTCTGCAGCGGGAAATCACCCATGAACACGGTCTGGGACTTGATTTCGCCGGTGTCGCCGTTTTCGAATTCGGCGTTCACGTACAGCGGTGCGGAGTAGGTGTAGTCCTTCTCCTTGCATTCCTGCACGGTGTGACGCGGCTCCTCGAAATACGGATCGGAGAAGGTCAGGCTCATGGTCTGCGCGAAGTTCTCGATCGGGGAGATCTCCTGGAAGACCTCGTCGAGACCGGAGGTATGCGGTACGGTGTTGGTGCCGTTTTCCAGATCCTCCTCGACGCGCTGCTTCCAGCGTTCGCTGCCGATGAGCCAATCAAAGCTGTCGGTCTGTACACCCAGCAGGTAGGGTACATCAATGGGCTCGCGGATGGAGCCGAAGTTCACACGGTCCGACGCCTTATGCAGATCAATGTCATGCTGGTCGGCGCGTGCGATGATGGTGGTGGTGTTCGTCGTAGCCTCAGCCAATGGACGTTCCTTATCGCTCGCTTAATCGTATCGATATGTTTCCCCGGAAGCGCTCTCATTGGCCACCATATGCCTAATACGCGGGCGCTTCTTCCTTGTCAGCATGCCCGCTATATGACATGCATCTTACGCAAAGTCAACAGAATACCATATCCTAAAGATTTTCCGGATTCGTACCCGATGCCGTTTTCCCTCGGATGAGCAAGCCGGCACGAAGCCGCGGAGGGAGAATCGCGCGAACTACTCCACGGTGACCGTGACGGGGTCGGATTTGGCCTTGGCATGGCCGGCAAGGGTCAGCTGCGCCACGTACGTGCCGCGGTCGACGCGAGGCAATGTGGAATCATCAGCGCATTCGGATCCGGTGCGATCGCCCGGCCACGTGATCGTGCCTTGGATTTTGTCGCCCGCGGCGATCAGCCGCAGATCCTGATCAGCCGGGCATACATTGGATTTCCAGATCACGTCATCGCCGGATTTGATCGTCAGCACCACGCCGGAGGTCGACGTGTCGACCAGACAGCCGACCTTGCTGGAACCGTCATACTTGACCGTCGTCGTGAAATCAAGGGTGCCGCCGACACCGAAACTCTGCGACGCCGGCGTCAACGACAGCGACACGTTGGATGCGCCGCAATCCGGCACTCCGCTTTTCTTCTTGTCCTCGGAAGGCGACGGCACCTCTTTTTTGGAGATCGCATAGACGTCGTCGTGGTGAATCTCACGATTGACAGCGACGATGCCCTGCGAGACCGAGTAGATGCAGAATACGACGAAGATTATGGCGATCAGCGCCGCGATGCCGACGACGATGCGGCGACGACGGAACATCGCCTGCTGCTTTTTGCTGCGTTTGCGTTTGACGGTCGTCTTCGCGGAATTCTTCTGTGCCATGATTCCCCAGTCTACCTTGCCGACGTTCGGCTGCTCGGGTTTCCGCCATTGCGGACGGAACCACGTCCGTCCACGAAGGTCAGCCCGGCAGCCGCACACTGCCGTCCGGCAACATTTCGATCAGGCCGTCATCGTCAAGCGACGCAATGCATTTGTCGAGCTGGATATGATCGGGCCACAGTGCCTCGATGTCCTTGCGATCGATTGCGATTCGCCCATCCGGCAGTCCTCGCAACGCGTTCAGCACCAGCCCGCGCACCTGCCGGTCGGTACCTTGGAACCGTTGACGGGGACGCGTGCGCCGTTCCCCCAATCCCGGACGGCCGTTGGCGAGGAACATGCACTCGGCAGCGACCGGGCACTGTTCGCACAGCGGGCTTTTCGCCGTGCAGATCACCGCGCCCAATTCCATGACGCTTTGATTCCACACCACGGATGGCCGGTCGAATCCACGACATCGTGCGGCGGAATCCTCAGGCAACACCTTGTTCGCCAACGCACGTTCCGCAGGGCTTGCCGCCCCTCCTCTCGACTCGGCGCCGAGGAACACCCGCGAGAGCACGCGTCGAATATTGGTATCGATCACGGCGATCCGCTCACCATAGGCGAAGCTCATCACCGCGCTGGCCGTATAGTCGCCGATCCCAGGCAGGGCGACCAACTCGTCGTAGGTACGCGGCAGATCGTCATGGCAATCGTCCGCCACCATTCGCGCGCATTCCTGCAGACGCAAGGCCCTGCGCGGGTAGCCGAGACGACCCCAGGCGGTGATCACATCGGCTTTGGGCGCATCCGCGAGCGCGGCCGCATCCGGCCAACGTTCCATCCATGCCTGCCAATACGGCACGACGCGACTCATCTGGGTCTGCTGGCTCATCACTTCGGAGACGAGCACGCCCCACGGCGTGGCCCGTCCGAATCGCCACGGCAGATCGCGGGCGGATTCATGCCACCATTCGGCAAGCGATTCGGCCACCATACCGGCATCTCCGTCATGTCCGTCTTCCGGCATGGAGGGCATGGTTTCGGCTGAAGTGTTCGTGTCGTTCATCGTTTCTATTCTTAGCATTTATGACGAATGAAGAGCGTGCCCTTGAAGCTCAGGGCGCAGAAGCTGCACAGACCGCCACGCGGAACGCGGAGGCCAAGGTCGAGAAGATGTTCGAATACGGCTACCGTAAGTCGAATTACGGTCCGGATGAGTTGGTGACCGACGCGCATGGCAATCCGATTTCCGTGGTCGACGCGATGCTGTCGGCCGAAGACGCGGCCAAGGCCGAAACCTCCACACCGCATCTGTGCTACTACTCCCCTCGTATTCCGGGCAATACCGGTTCCGCGATCCGCCTGTGCGCGGTGACCGGCACGATCCTGCATTTGGTGGAGCCGCTTGGTTTCAATCTTCGTGATACGAAGCTGCGCCGTGCGGGCCTTGACTACCATGACATGGCACATGTGGTGCTGCATCCGGATTTCGACAATCTGGTGCAGTCCATGCCGAATTCGCGCATCATCGCGTTCACCGCGCATGCCACCAAGCTGTACACGGAAATCGAATACAAGCCGACCGATATTCTGCTGTTCGGCCCGGAGCCGGGCGACATTCCTGATCCGATGGATATTATGGCCGGCCCTCACGTGGCCGAACAGGTTCGCCTGCCCATGCGGCCGAGCCTGCGCTCCCTGAATCTGACGAACTGCGCCTCCATCGCCATCTATGAGGCGTGGCGTCAGTTGAATTTTATCGGCGGTAAGTAAAAACTGTATATGAACGCAACAGAGCCCGGCCCTCCGCATAAGGAAGGCCGGGCTCTGTCGTCAGAGAACGTCAGTTCTTGAACGAGTGGATCGGCGCGGGAATTCGGCCGCCGCGGGTCACGAAAGCCTCGCAAGACGTCTGGTTCACCGGGATGATCGGCGCGTAGCCCATCAGTCCGCCGAAGTTGGCCATCTCACCGACGCCCTTGCCTTCGACCGGAATCACGCGCACGGCGGTGGTCTTCTGATTGACCATGCCAATGGCGGCTTCGTCGGCGATGATGCCGGAAATCGTCGAAGCGGTGGTATCGCCCGGAATGGCGATCATATCAAGGCCGACCGAGCATACGCAGGTCATGGCTTCGAGTTTCTCGATCTTCAGGCAGCCGTTGGATGCCGCATCGATCATGTTCTTGTCTTCCGAAACCGGAATGAACGCGCCGGACAGGCCGCCAACATAGGAGGACGCCATGATGCCGCCCTTCTTCACCTGATCGTTGAGCATGGCGAGCGCCGCAGTGGTACCCGGAGCGCCGACCTGCTCCAAGCCGATCTTCTCGAGCACTTCACCGACGGAATCGCCCACGGCCGGAGTCGGCGCGAGCGACAGGTCGATGATGCCGAACGGCACGCCGAGTCGACGGGATGCCTCCTGCGCCACCAGCTGGCCGACACGCGTGATCTTGAACGCGGTGCGCTTGATGGTTTCGCACAGGAATTCGAAATCCTTGCCCTTGGCCTCGTCGAGCGCACGGGAGACCACGCCCGGACCGGAAACGCCGACGTTGATCACCGCATCGCCTTCGGTCACGCCATGGAAGCCGCCGGCCATGAACGGATTGTCGTCCGGAGCGTTGCAGAACGCCACGAATTTGACGCAGCCATAGGAGTCGTTGTCGGCGGTGGCGTGCGCGATGTCCTTGATGATGTGGCCGAGCAGTTCGACGGAATTCATGTCGATACCGGTTTTGGTGGAGCCCACGTTGACGGACGAGCATACGATGTCGGTTTCGGACAGCGCCTTCGGCAGGGAGCGGATGAGCATCTCCTCGGCCGGGGTCATGGACTTCGACACGAGCGCGGAGTAGCCGCCGATCAGATCGACGCCGACCTTCTTGGCCGCCCGGTCGAGCGCGTGCGCGATCTTCACGAAGTCGTCGGAGCTCTTGCAGGAGCTGGCGCCGACCAGCGAGATCGGGGTGACGGTGATGCGCTTGTTGACGATCGGGATGCCGTAATCGCGTTCGATGGCCTGGCCGGTCGGCACGAGATCCTTGGCATAGGTGGTGATTTTGTTGTAGATGTTGTCGCAGACGGTATCGACGTCATCGGCCGCGCAATCCAGCAGGCTGATGCCCATGGTGATGGTGCGCACGTCGAGCTTCTCCTGCTCGATCATCTGGTTGGTCTCGTGGACCTCCATGATATTCAGCATAGGTGTTTCCTTTTCTCCCCTATCAGACGCGGTGCATCTTGGTGAAGATCTCTTCGCGCTGGCAGCGGATGCGCACGCCGATCTCGTCGCCGAGCTTTTCGAGGTCGTCCACGACCTCGCCGAATTCTTTGTCGGCATTGGAATAGTCGACAATCATCATCATGTTGAAGAAACCGTCGATGATGGTCTGAGAGATATCGAGCACGTTGACCTGATGTTCGGACAGATAGGTGCAGACGCGTGCGATGATGCCGACAGTGTCCTGACCGACGACGGTGATGATTGCCTTGTTCATGGAACTCCCTAAACGTTAGGTACGAATATCCAGCTGCCGCCTCGGCAAATGCCGGACGTGACCCCAAGTATAGAAAAGGCACGTGCCAAAACACGTGCCTTTCAAGCGATCGCCTTACATTGTGAGACGGCTCGTTTCGCCATGCCGGCCTCGTCGGATCCTAGCGCGAGGCATCCTTGCCTTCCTTCAGGAAGAAGGAGAACGCGAGCACGACCACGATCAGCACCAGGCCGAATACGTAGCCGTAGCGGGAACCGGCCACGAAGCCCTCCGCCTCGCTCGCGCCGGAACCCATGCCGAGCAGGCAGGTGGCGATGGACGTGCCGATTGCGCCGAACACCTGCTGCATGGTGTTCAGAATCGTGGAACCATCGGCGGCAAGCTCACGCGGCAATCCCTTCAGCGCGGCCGATTGTGCGGACTGCTGCATCAACGGAATGCCGATCATGAACACCACATGCGCAAGAATGAAGAACACCGGCGCCGTGGTCACGCCGATCGCAAGGAACAGCAGGGAACCGACGATACCGATGACCGCACCTGCGCTCACCAGCGGACGTGCCCCGACACGGTCGTACCAGCGGCCCGTCAGGAACGAGCACACCGCATTGACCACACCACCGGCGAGCATCAGCATGCCGGCTACGGAGGTATTCAGTCCCAGGCCACGTTGCAGCTCCTGTGGAGCAAGGTACATGATCGCCAACGTGCAGGCGAACGAGCAGGTGACCATCAGGGCCGGTGTACGGAACGAAGCGATGCCGAGTGCACGCAGATCCAGCACGGGGTTGGCAATGTGCAGCTGACGGTATGCGTAGCATGCGACGACCAGTACGCCGATCACCAGCAGCGCCACGACCAGCGGTGAGAATCCCATGTCGGCGACGAGGCTCACACCGGCCACCAGGCAACCGAACCCGATCACGGATGCGAGCACCGACAAGGCATCGACCTTCGGACGGGTCGTTTCGATCGGCGTGACGAACGTGGCCGCAGTGCAGGCGATGGCGACGACGGCGACGACGGCGAACAGCATGAAGATCGCACGCCAGGAGAAGGCGCCGATGATCAGGCCGGCCAAGGTCGGGCCGATCACCGGAGCGAACATGATCACGAGACCCGCCACACCGTTGGCGGCGCCGATTTTCTGCGGAGGGAACACACGCATGATGGCCGCATACATGGTCGGCAACACGATGCCGGTGCCGATGCCTTGGATGATTCGTCCGGCAAGCACCAGCGCGAACGCCGGCGCCACTGCGGAAAGCAAGGAACCGACGAGGAAGCAGGAGAGCGCGACCAGCACGAGGGTCTTCGCCTTGACCCACTTGAGCAGGAAGCCCACGCACGGCAACACGATGCCGATGGCGAGCATGTAGCCGACGACCATCCACTGTGCGATGCCGGTGGTGATGCCGAACGTGTCGCACAGATCCGGCAGTGCGATGTTCATGGACGTTTCGGACAGCATGCCCAAAAACGCGCCGACGTATAGGCCGAGCATCACCCTATGCGGGTGTGCGAAGCGTTCTTTCTCCTGTGATTGCGCATGCGCCGCGATTCCTTGCGGACGCATGATGACTTGCGATTGCTGCGTTGCCATGCTTTCGGGCAACGTCTTTCCTCTCTCGACGGCAATAGGTGTGATTGGCCCGTGTTGCGGGACGGTCGTTCGATTCGCGAACCGCCCGTTTTCGGGCAACAAAAAACCGCATGGCCAAGCCTGATATTTCGGCTAAGCCATGCGGTTATTCAAACAGCCGTCAAGCTACCATGGATCCCGATTCTTCGTAAGTTCGCCCGGCGTGTCGCCTGCGTTTTCCATTGATGCCTCACGCGTTGTACAGGCGTTCCGGCGACAGGGTCTCCTGTGTGGCGAGCACGATGCCGCCTGCCAGACCGGCGAAGCGTCCGAGCGGACTGCGACCGATGCTCAGGTTGCGCGTGGTCAGCGGGCGTGCGGTCCTGTATACGGTGGTGCGGATGGCGGTGAGCAGCTCGTCGCTCGCCTCCACGATGAGCCCGCCGACGATGACATGCCTCGGATTGAGGACGTTGCACAGCGTCGCCACCATGATGCCGATCGCCTCGCCTGCCTCACGCACCGCCTGCTCGGCACCGAGATTGCCGTCGCGCAGCCGTTCGATGAGCTGTTCCACGCTGTCCGGCTCGTCGGCGGTCGGCGAAAGCGCCTGCATGCGCCGTAGCATGGCCGGTACGGATGCCTGTGTTTCCAAGCATCCGGCCTGCCCGCAAGCACATCGTTTCCGATTGCGCGGATCATATGACGTATGCCCGATTTCCCCGGCGGATCCGTCGAATCCGTGGAAGATGCGCCCATCCTTGACGATGATGCCGCCGCCGATGCCGGTGCCTATCTTCACTTCGATGATCGGCCGCTCGTCTTCGGGCAGTATCGCCGCGTCGCCCAGCGCGCGGATATTGGTGTCGTTCTCCACACCAACCGGGCAGCCAAGCGCGTCCTGCATGTGCCGCACCGCATCGAACGCATCCCAGCCGGGCATGATCGGCGGACGGATCGGCGCATCCTCACGAATGTCGATGCGCGCAGGCAGCGACAATACGGCATGCCGCAACGGCAGGTCGGCATTCACCGCCGATGCCATGCGCCACAGCTGTTCGCTCACCCAGGCAAGAAAATCCTCCGGAGTGTAGTCGGCTATCGAAATCACATGCCATTCGTGTGCAAGCAGCCGCATGTTCATGTCGGCGATGCCGAGCATGGTGTGCCGGGCGCCCACGTCGGCCACGGCAATCAGACCAAGCCGATCGTCGATCACCAGTCGTTCCGCAGGGCGTCCACGGTCCACTGCGATCACGCCGGAAGTCGTCAGCACTCCCCTACGCAGCAGCCCGTCCACGCATGACGACACCGTCGATCGGGCCAAACCGGTTTCACGCACCAACTCGGCCTTGCTGTTCGCTTTACCGGAGGAGACCAGCAGTGCGACTTCGCTCGGCAGCTCGCTGCCGGTAACGGCCAACGTCCACGGCCGGTCCGGCAGGGTGAAACGCCACTGTTGTTTGGTCGACGATATTGCAGACCGCTTCATCGCAATCCTTTCAAAAATCGTTGAGATTCCAATGCTTTCGACATACGACAGATTAATGTCGAATTGCTGCATAAATCTGTCGTTGAACCACATTAATCGAAATCGTATCGTAAGAACCACCTTAAGGAAAACGGCGCAAGCGCAGCAGCTTCCCCGTGTTGGTACCGACGAAGACAGCCATCATAAGAAAGGACCCGATATGGAAACCCCAAAGTTTGCGGTCTCGCTGATGTGCATGGACTTCTCCATCGCCGGCGAGCAGGTGAGCACGCTGAGCCAGCATGCCGATTCCCTTCATCTCGACATCATGGACGGCCATTTCGCTCCGAACCTCTCCCTGAGCCCGGAATGGCTCAAGTGGGTGCTGCCGCATAGCTCCGTACGCAACGAAGCGCATCTGATGACCACCGACCCCGACTATTGGCTGGAACCGCTCGCCCAGGTCGGCGTGAACGTGATCTCACCCCATGCCGAAACGCTCAACACGCATGCCTTCCGCACCATGAATTCGATCCGCGCACTGGGCTGCGGCACCGGTCTTGTGGTGAACCCGCTGACCACGTTCGAATCGATTCTGCCACTGATCGAACGCGTCGATCTGCTCACGCTGATGACCATCGACGTCGGCTTCGCCGGTCAGCCGTTCATCGACGAAATGCTTGCCAAGATCGAGCAAGCGGCCAAGTACAAGTCCGACCACGGTCTGGATTACGAAATCCAGATCGACGGCTCGTGCAGCGAAAAGACGTTCGCCAAACTACGCAACGCCGGCGCGGAAACGTTCATCCTGGGCAATTCCGGCCTGTTCTCGCTCGACCGCAATCTCGACAAGGCCTGGGCCAAGATGCGCGCCAACTACGAACGCACCACCGGCGAGACGCTGCCGGCCGAAGACTGATTCGGTCCGTCGAATCCGTCGCGGCAACTCCTCCCCATCATCACTTGGCGCAGGGCCGTTCCCTCTCCTTCATACCTTTCATCCAAATTCGGAACGGTTCTGCGTCACCCTCAGCCGTAGCGACATCCCGGTACGGCCACATCGATTCCACCAACCCTTCCCTTGCAATGGAGCAACCATGAACAACATCGATACAACTCCGGCAACCGCAACCGCAATCGCCAACAACGAGCCGATCGTCGCCACCGCCGACAGCCCGGTCAATTCCGCCACGTTGAAGACCCCGGTCGTGCTTGGCATCGACATCGGAGGCACCAACCTGCGCGTCGGCCTGGTCGACGCTCTCGGTGCACTCGTCGATTCCCGTCGCGTCAGTTCGCAGGAGGCTCTGAGCGGCAGCGATCCGATGACCAAGCTCGCCGACTATCTCGAAGGCTATCTTGCCGAAATGCTCGACGGCAAATACGAGCTGAAGGCGATTTCCGTCGGCTTCCCGTCCGTCGTCGACGCTACACGCACCGTAGTGTTGCAGACCACGTTCATTCCGGGATTGAACAACGTGAACGTGCCGGAACGACTGAGCCGCTTCGGCGTACCGGTGTTCATCGACCGCGACGTGAACATGATCATCCGGTACGACGCGAAACGCCTGAATCTGCAGAATCTCGAAGGTGTGACCTTCGGCTGCTATGTCGGCACCGGAATCGGCTGCGCGCTGGCGGTGGACGGCAAGATTCTGGCCGGCCTGCACGGCGTGGCCGGGGAACTCGGTCACATCTACGAAGCGACCGGCAGGACCTGCGGCTGCGGGTTGGAAGGCTGCTCCGAAACGGCCGCCTCCGGCAATGCGCTGGTACGTGAGCTCGAAGCGCACCATCCGGGCGCCTCCATCGACGACGCGTTCAGCGAGTATGGCGACGAGCAGTTCATCGACGACTGGCTGGAGCATCTCGCCTGGACCTTCTCGACCGTCATCAATCTGCTTGATCCGGCGAAAATCATCATCGGCGGCGGCGTGACGCAGATGAAAGGCTTCCCCAAGCAGCGGCTCGAAGAGAAAATCAAGCGCATGTCCCGCAAGCCGTACCCGGCCGAGGATCTGCCGATCGTCTACACCATCCCCGGCAAATACGACGGCGTAATCGGCGCGGCCCTGTGCGCGCTCGAGCAGATCTGACGGCCTCCCTCTCATCATTCTTCCGGACGGAACCCGTTTCATCCTTTCTTACGGGCTTCGTCCGGGCATAATAATCACAGACGATCACCAACCGACAATATAGAACATTCCTGTTGTAAGGACGCAACATGACCAACGCAACCTCTTCCATGGCCGGCACCTCCGCCACCCGTAGCGGATATGGCCCGCTGATGAAATTCTCCCTGCTTTCCGTTTCCCTGCTGCTCACCTCGTCGAACGCGATTTCCGGCGTGATGCCGGCGCTCATCAAGCAGTTTCCCGACCAGCCGCGTGCCAACGTCGAACTGTTGAGCACCGTGCCCTCGTTCTCGATGATCATCATGATCATCGCCTCCGGTTTCATCGCCCGTAAAATCGGTGACAAGGCCACCGTGACCGCGGGTCTGGTCATCGCCGCCATCTTCGGTATCATCCCGTTCCTCTTCACCGGCAATTTCTGGGTGATCATGGGTTCACGCATCGGCCTCGGCGTCGGATTCGGCCTGATCAACTCGCTGGCCGTCTCCATGATCGCCAAATTCTTCTCCGGCGACGAAAAGGCCACATTGATGGGGTTCCGTTCCGCCTTCGAATCGCTGGGCCAGTCGCTGATGACGCTCGCCGCAGGATTCCTGGTACTGCTCAGCTGGAACAGCTCGTTCCTCGTCTACCTGCTGGCCGTGCCGATTCTGATTCTGTTCGTCGCCTTCGTGCCGAAGGAACCGGACGCTCCGGCGGACGCTGCCATGGATTCCGCCGACTCCGATGCCGTCAAGCAGTCGGTGAACGGTCCGATTCTGCTAATCACCGTCTTCCTGATCGCCGCCGTGACCATGTATGTCGGCCTGACCACACGCCTGTCATCGGTAATCGCCGACTCCGGTTTCGGTACCATCCAGCAGGCCTCCACCCTGCTGAGCGTTATGACCATCGGCGGCATGCTGATGGGCTTCGCCTTCGGCTTCATCAATAGGGCCCTGCAAGCACAGACCCTGACCGTCGGCCTCGCGGCGCTTGCCGCAGGTTCGCTGGTGATCTACTTCGCACCGAATTTCGTGGTGCTGTGCGCAGGCGCAATGATTGCCGGAATCTCCTACCCGACCATGATTTCGTATACGTTCAACCAGATTTCCGAGGTCTGCCCGAAGGGTTCGGATACGCTGTGCACGTCGGTGGTGTTGGTCGGCTGCAATCTCGGCGCCTTCACCGCTCCATACACGTTGAAACTAGTCGGTGGTTCCGCCTTGAGCCAGCCGTATCTGGTGTATGGCATCGTGCTGTTGGTCATCGCCGCCGCTTATGCCGCCTATCATCTGATCCGCAAATAGCCGCAGCTGATTTTCGCGCACGGTCTTCCGAAACGAGTTTTTCGGAAGACCGTGCGCGATTGCACTTCGCCTGTCACAGGGAATCGCCCCGGCAATGCCCGACAATGCCTTTATCGGAACGTATCTACCGGGAACAATCCCATATGATTGCGGCCTTAGATTTCGCGGCTCGCGGCGGCTGCGGCGAATGCCGGCAGGGCACGCGGGGCATTGAAGCCCTTGGCTTCGAATTCGTCGGCTATCTTCTGGGCGATCTCATGGCCACGACCCTTATCGACCAATGCGATGATTGAGCCGCCGAAGCCGCCACCGGTCATGCGGGCGCCGTACGCACCATTGGCGCGGGCCACATCGACGGCGGTATCGAGCTCTGGCACGGTAACCTCATAATCGTCGCGCAACGAATCGTGCGAAGCGTTGAACAGATCGCCGGCCGTCTTGATGTCACCTGCGGCGAAAGCATCCACGAACTGGTCCACACGGCCGATTTCGGTGATGACGTGACGTACACGCTTCTTCATGGTTTCATCTTCCAGCTTGCCAAGCACCTCCGCCAATGCGGCATTCGAATCGGAAGAGGAGGCAACGGCTTCGGCGGTAACGCGCAGATTGGCGACGCCGAGAATCTCGGCGGCCTGCTCGCAAGTGGAGCGTCGCTGCGCATACTGGCCATCGTTAAGCTGATGCGGGGCGCGGGTGTCGAGTACGAGTAGTTCCAGACCGTACCTGTCGAGATCGAATTCCTTCGGTTCGACGCTTTCCACGGCCGACAGGCCTGGCTTGCAGTCAAGGCGGATCGCATGGCCGAACGAGCAGCGCATGGAGGCGTTCTGATCGAGACCGCCAGTGGATGCGCCGGCCATGTCGTTCTCGGACTTGATGGCCGCATTGATCAGGGTCACGCGGCCGGCATCGGTGGATCCATAGCCCAGACCGTACACGTCATCGAGCGCCAGTGCGGTGGAGCAGGTCATGGCGGCCGAGGAGCTCAGGCCAGAGCCCAGCGGCACACAAGACGAGAAGGCGGCGTCAAAGCCCTTCACCGCATCGAAGCCGGCTTCTCGCAATGCCCAGGCCACGCCTACCGGATAGGCGGCCCATCCTTCCACGCCGCCGGCGGTCAGGCCATCGAGGTCCGCTTCGGCGACGGCATCCGGCGCCACGTCGGAAACCACGCGTACCTTCGTGTCTTCGCGCGGCTTCAATGCGATGAAGGTGCGATGCGGCAACGCGATCGGCAGGCACAGGCCCGCGTTATAGTCGGTATGCTCGCCGATCAGGTTCACACGGCCCGGGGCCGCCCATACGCCGGTCGGCTCCTCTCCGTAGACGGCCTTGAACAGATCGACGGCGATCTTCACGCCCTCGTCGTGCGAGAGCGGCTCAATGAATTCAACATCAGTCATTGGTGTGTCCTTATGCTCGTATTGGTTCCGGTCAGCCTTCGATGTCAATCGGGCCGAGCTCGTGGAAGCGCTTGGCGATGAGTTCCGGCGTGGTGTCGGAGACCCAGGCGGCCATGCCGGATTCGGAGCCGGCCAGATACTTGATCTTGTTGGCGGCACGGCGGAAGGAGAAGAACTGCAGGTTCAGGCGGTAGTTCTCGCGACGGGCGTCGTGGATCGGAGCCTGATGCCATGCGGCGATGTACGGCAGGTCCATGCCCTTGCCATCGCCCTTGTCGAAGAACGCATTGCCACGCTTCAAGAGGGTGGAGTACATCACGGCGAGGTCCCAGCGTTCCTGATCGTTGAGCTCGTCGAGGGTGAGCACGTCGCGCACCGGGGCCACATGCACCTCGAGCGGCCAACGTGCGGCGGCCGGCACATAGGCGACCCAGCTGTGGTTGCGCATGACGATGCGCTCCTCGGCTTCGATTTCGGCATTCATGAGATCCTTGAGCAGATTGCCGCCGGTCTTCTCGTGATAGGCCTCGGTATGCTGCAGCTCGGCTTCCATCTTCGGCGCGATGAACGGGTAGCAGTAGACCTGACCATGCGGGTGAGCCAGGGAAACGCCGATCTCCTGCCCGTGGTTTTCAAACGGGAAGATCTGTTCGATGCCGTCGATCTTGGAGATTTCGGCGGTACGGAAGGCCCATGCCTCCACGACGGTGCGCAGACGGGAGACCGGCAAATCGGCCGGCAGGCCATCTTCGTCCGGATCGAAGCAGATCACTTCGCAGCGGCCGGCAGCAAGCTTCTTCTCCCATAGCGGGTTGCCGTCGACGTATTCCACGGCCTCGGAACGGCCCGGCACACGCACCATCGAGGGGAAACGGTTCTCGAATACGACCACGTTGTAGTCGGTGTCCGGCACTTCGCCATCCTGGTACGGGTCGCCCGGCTTACGTGCAGCCAGCGGATTGCCCTTGGCGGTGGCACCGGGGCCGGCGGTGATCGGACGGTTCATACGCGCGGTCGCCATCGGAATCCAATCGCCGGTCAGCGGGTCGCGGCGCATCTCCGGAGCGGCGTACGGCACTTCCTCGCCGGCCGCGTTGAGCTGATTGGAGAAACGGTAGGCCAATTGACGCGGATCGTTCAGTTCGCGGGTCTTGGCACCGGAAACGTATTCCGGATCGTCGTCGAGATAGAAGAAGTCACGGCCATCGGCAAGCGTGGTCGGGGTGATACGGATGTGTTCCTTCGCATATTCTCCAGGAGCATAGGTTGCGAATTCACTCATGGTGATTACTCACTTTCCTGCATCTGCTCGGTCTGGTGCGCCAGCACGAGCTCTTTAACCAAATCCCTTGTTTTCCCAACCGAATCGGGATCGAGTCCATCATCGGTAATGACCGTGTCAACCTGGTCGAAGCGTGCAAACAGCGACAACGACGTGCAGCTCCACTTGGTGTGATCGGTCAAAATTATCGTCCGATCGGCAATGTCCATCAATGCCATATCGGTCGCGGCCTCAAGCGAGTTCGGCATGAGGAAGCCGCGTGGAATGGACACGGAATGCGTGCCCAGGAATACGGTGTTGACGCGCAGGGAGGCGACCACTTTGTCGGCGATTGGGCCTACCAGCGAGTTGGAACGGGTGGTCACGCCGCCGGTTACGATGACTTCCACGTCTTTCGATTCCAGCGCCTGCACCAGTTCCGCCACGGGAATGGAGTTGGTCAGGATGGTGATTCCGGAGGATTGCTGCGATTCGAGTAGATGCTGTGCGAACACGTAGGCGGTGGTGCCGCCGCCGATGGCGATCACGTCACCGGGGGCCACGTATTTGACGGCTTCCTGCGCAATGGCGTCCTTGAGACCGATGTCCATCTGCGACTTTACAGAGAACAGCGGCTCACTCAGCAACGTGCTGGTGGTGACCGCACCGCCGTGCACGCGTTTGAGAAGGCCCTTGTCGGCCAGATCGGCGATATCGCGGCGAATGGTCATGGCGGAAACGCCCAATTCCTTGGATAACGCGGTAATACGCACCGCACCACGGGTGCGCAACCGGCTCAGTATCAGATGCTGACGTTGTGACGATATCATTCGAACATTATCGCACACGTTCACTCAAAATAAAAACCGGAATGAGCGTTTCGCGCGTTTTTCACGACGAAACGGTAAGCAAACATAGTTGAATCGCACAAAAGCGCACGCAGTATCCTGAGTTTCACACTCACTCCGCCGCACTGGACGCAGGCATATCCGTGTATCCACAGAGTCCCGACACCCGACCGATCGGCAATATTCCACCCCCGCCCGTACGAAGCCCACCTTGACGGGAGCAGCTTCCAGGACGGCGCCACGATTCCACCCCCTCGCCCGCGCGAAACCCGCTCCTGCGCCCGTAACCGTTCCGCCGCCGTTCACTCCATCCTGCGTGCACACCAAATCCACGGACCGCACACCCGTGCAGCCAAGCGGCTCTCGCTTCGCACGCGAATCAAATGGCTTGGGGATGCGGATCACTTATGGAACAGTCGCTGCAAGCCCCAGACGGTGACGCGACGCATCGCCTCGATAACGATGGCGTTGCTCATCTTCGATTTGCCTCGCACCCGATCGGGGAACACGATCGGCACCTCCACGATTGTTCCACCCGCGGCCGCCACGCGACGGGTCATGTCAATCTGGAACACGTAGCCGTTCGCTTCAATCGCGTCCAAGTCCAGGGAACGCAACATCGATGCACGGTAGGCTCGGAAACCTGCGGTCATATCGCGCACGCCAATCCCCAGCATCGTCCGCGCATACCATGATCCGCTACGTGAAATGAAATCACGGAAAGGCGACCATCCTTCCGTACGTCCGCCGTCCACACGACGCGAGCCAATCACCAGATCCGGTACGGCACCGGCCGCAATCCCACGATCGAGATCAATCGATCGCCCGCGATCGCCCGGTTCCGCAACAATGTCATCGCACGGCCCCTCCACCGCGAGCGCTTCCAATAATTTCGGAAGATCCTGAGGCCGGTGCGAGCCGTCCATGTCCATCTCGCAAACCACGTCGAAGCCACGCTCCAGCGCCCACGCAAAGCCGGCCAGATAGGCTGGTCCGAGACCGTTCTTTCCTGCGCGGCGCAGCACGTGGATGCGCGGATCTTCCGCAGCCATGCGATCGGCCTCCTCGCCGGTTCCGTCCGGAGAGCCGTCGTCGACGATTAGGATTTCGACCGATGGTCGGCATGCGAAAATCCCGCCGACGGTCGGATGCAGGTTCTCCAACTCGTTATAGGTGGGCATTACCACGCAGACCCGTTCCGCCATAGCCGCACCTCCTCACGCAACATCCAACTCACTATAGCATTGAACATCGGAAACAACGAGACCATTCGGCTCACGCCTGAGAGAACCAAACCATTACCCAACAACCAGAGCCCCACAACACCCAACCGGAGGCCCACACCCGAGAGAACCAACACACTACCCAACAACCACACCCCCACAAACCGTCCGCCGCCATACATCCAACCCAAAATGACGTCAAGCCCACCGCTCTCAGCCATATTTATCCTGACCTAGGTTGAAGAATCCTCCTCAACGGTGCGAAAATAGTGAACCATGGGATATGTTTCTGAGAATTTTTGGCACGACGCGGTGAACAAGGCCACCACCGATCTTTTCACCTTCGGATACAAGCACGTCATCAAACCGTATTTCGTCTTCAACCACCAACCCGACGTGGCGCATGATCAGATGATCGAATTCTGCAAAGTCACCAAAAACATCCCGCCGCTCATGTGGCTGTGCCGCGAAATGCTCAACTACACCGATCCGGTGCTCGAAACGAACGTGATGGGCATCGACTTCGCCAATCCGTTCGGCCTTTCCGCGGGCCTTGACAAGAACTGCGAAATGCCCGTGCTCATGGATAGCGTCGGTTTCGGCTTCGAAACGGTAGGCTCCACCACCTCGCGCCCTTGCCCCGGCAACGAAAAGCCGTGGTTCCATCGCCTGCCTGAGTACGATTCGATGATGGTGCACGTCGGTCTCGCCAACGATGGTTCGGAGCAGGTGATTCCACGCGCCGAGCACGCCTGGCACGACGCGAAGAGCATGCAGGTGTCGATCTCCATCGCCCGAACGAACGACGATAAGACCGGCGACCTCGACGAAGGCATCGAGGATTACTGCATGTCGATGCGTCGCGCCGCAGGCCGTTCCGCCATGGTGGAGGTGAACATTTCCTGCCCGAACACGAAGGCCGGAGAACCGTTCAACGAAAGCCCGGAAGCGCTTGACAGGCTGTTCACCGAGCTTGACAAGATCGATCGTCCCCAGCCGACACTCGTAAAGTTGCCATTGAACAAAAGCTGGGCCGAGTTCAAGAATCTGCTTGATGTGCTCGCCGAGCATAACGTGCAGGGCCTGTCGATTGCGAACCTGCAGAAGGACCGCACCGGTATGGAAATACCGCGTGATTGGGAGGGAGGCCTGTCCGGCTCCCCTTGCTATGCGGCCAGCAATGCGATGATCAGGCAGACTTACCGTGAATACGGCGAACGTTTCGCCATTGCGGGCATTGGAGGCGTCTTCACGCCGCAGCAGGCTTACGAGAAGATCCGTTCCGGATCAAGCCTGGTCATGTTCATCAGCGCCCTGATGTATCGCGGTCCACAGCAGATCACCGTGTTGAAACGCGGCCTTGCCGAACTGCTGAAACGGGACGGCTTCGATCACGTCAGCCAAGCCGTCGGCATCGATGCGTAGATAAACACGTATGTAGGCGAGTACGTGCAATCGCGGGAGGACGGCATGCCCTCATAGCGCTTGTCGGAATTGTTCGGACGAATCCCTGATTCCGACAGGCCTACGGGTTTTGTATGGGGTATGCCGCCCTCCCGTTCGTCTGTTCGCACGCCGCCCATCCGTACGATATCCGTTCGTGCGTCTGCCCGCGCGCATTGGCGGTTTATACGTCACCTATACGAGAAGGCGGGATCAGCGGAAGGCTCCGCGCACATACTGCGCCGGATACGGCGCTTCCTCAACCGGCACGCCCAGCTTGTTCGCCGCGCGTAGCGGCCAATATGGATCCCGCAATGCCGCACGTCCGATTTCGATGGCATCCGCCTGCCCGGCTTTCAGCACCTTCTCCGCCTGCTTCGGTTTGGTGATGAGTCCCACCGCCGTCACCGGAACATCGGCACGTGAGCGAATCTGCTCGGAGAACGGCACTTGATAGCCTGGCTTGACCGGAATGGTCACGTCGGGAATGAGACCGCCCGTGGATACATCCACCAGGTCAACCCCATGCTCCTTCAGCACCTTCGCCAAATCGACGCTCTGATCAAGATCCCATCCGCCTGCAGCCCAGTCGGTGGCGGAAATACGCACCAACACCGGCATGTCGTCGGAAATGACGGTACGTACCGCATCCACCACTTCGACCAGCATGCGAATACGGTTCTCGAAGCATCCGCCATATTCGTCCTCACGTTCGTTGATCAGCGGATCAAGGAATTGCGACAGCAGATAGCCGTGGGCCGCGTGGATCTGCACCGCGTCGAAACCGATGGCATACGCACGCCATGCGGCATCGCGGAACTGCGCCACGATCGCATGGATTTCGTCCACGCTCAATGCACGCGGGGTACGCAGCGATCCGTATGCGTTCGCGCTCGGGCATACGGTCTGCCATCCACCGAATTCCTCCGGCACGCTCTCATCGTCGAATCCTACGGCGAAGCAACCGGTGGAGGCCTTGCGACCCGCATGGTTGAGTTGCACGGCCATGGTCGCACCGGCGGCCTTGGCATCCGCCACGATCCATCGCCATGCTTCCATCTGATCGTCGCTCCACAATCCCAAGTCGCAGGGTGAGATACGTCCTTCCGGCGCCACGGCGGTGGTTTCCACGATGATCATACCGAAACCGCCCATGGCACGCGATACATAATGCTGGTAGTGGAATGGCGTAGGGAGGCCATCCTGTGCGAATGCCGAATACGTGTCCATCGGCGGCAACCAGATGCGATTACGCATGGTCACTCCGCGCAGGGTCATCGGTTCGAACAGCCGCACCGAACCCTTCTTCTTGCCTTTTTTCTTGGTTTTCTCGCCGTCGCCCATGATTCCGCCTCTCTCGCTCGCACAGCATCACCGTTCGGATTATGATGATTGCCAAAGTCCTGCCGGCAATCCACCCGGCATTACCTGCATTCTAAGCAGAACGCCCGCCGGTTGGGGCGGGCGTTCATGGACTGTTCACTTTCACCAAGCAATATCGCACCAAGCAATATCGGCATGGTGACTATTGTTCCTGCTGATTGGCATCCTGCTGAGCCTGGGCCTGTTGCTCGGTCTGCTGCTGTGACTCAGTCTGCTGCTCAGTCTGTGACTGAGTCTGCGTCGTCTTCTGCTGCAGTGTGGAGGAGGCGCTCTTCGCCGTGATGTACTGTGCCGCGGGTTGTCCGTAATCGTTATCCATCGGAGCGTTGATCGCCGCCAGATAGGTGTTCATGAACTCCTTCCAGGCCGGGGTGGCGATGTACATGCCGTACCAGTTCGAATGGTATACGCCGTTGATGGTCTTGTAGTCGAAGGTGTTGTGAATCGGATCCTGCGCGTCGGCCACGGCCACGAATGCGGCCACCTGATTCGGCACGAAGCCTGCCGTGGTCATCACCGTGTTCTCGTTCGTACCGGTCTTCGCAAAGGTCTTGCGGCCGCCGTCGAGCTGCGTGGTGGCGGCCTCGCCGCCCGAGACCACGACACCTTGGTTCAGGGCGTATGCGGTGGTCTGTGCGATTTCCGAGCTGATTGCCTGATGGCAATTCGCGGATGGCACCTTCACATCGGAGCCGCTGCGATCGGTCACCTTGGTGATGGCGATAGGCGTGCATTCCACGCCGTTGGCGCCAAGCGTGGCGTACACGTTCGCCATGGTGAGCGGCGATGCCTGCACGGTACCGATGGTCATTGGCGGCTGGAACGAATTCGCCGAATAGATGTCGGTGGCGTTCGCGGTCGCGTTATGGTAACCCATCTGCTTGGCGGCGTCCGCGATGGAACACAAGCCGATCGTCGAGGCCATCGAGGCCTGCGTGGTGTTGTGGGATTTGATCAGACCCTGCAACGGGGTTTCCGGTGAGGTGGTGCCGCCGCCGGAATTCTGTACGCTCCATGCACGACCAGTGAAGTAGTAGTCGTTGCAGCTGAACTTCGACATCGCATAGCTCGTGGAGGTGACCAGCGACTCGTTGATGGAATGGCCTTGTTGCATCCAGGCCACCAAGTTGATCGGCTTCCATGTGGAACCGACGTTGAAGCCCATGCCGCCGCCGTCTTCCTCGTCGACCATGTAGTTCATCGAGGTCTTGGTCTCGTCGTTCTTTGCGTCATCGGTCGCGTCATAGGTGCGGTTGATGCCGAATGCCAATATCTCGCCCGTACCGGGTTTTATGGCCGCTATCATCACTTCGAAGCCGGTCGGATCATCGGCAGGCACGGTGTCGTTCGCCGCCTTCATGGCAGCATCGTTGGCGTTCTGGTCGAGCGTGGTCACGATCTTCAGGCCGCCTTCCTTCAGCAGCTTTTCTCGTGCCTCGCTATCCTTGCCGAAGGCCTTGTTCTTCAGAATCTGATTGACCACGTATGAGCAGAAGAAGCCGGTGTTGTTGGCGGCCGCCTGGCATCCGGAGCTGACATCCTGAATGTTCAGCGTATCCTTCAGGGGCGTGTTGACGGCTTCCTTGTATTCCTTCTCACTGGAGATGAATCCTTGGTCGTACATCAGCTTGAGCACGATGTTGCGCTGATTCTCGGCCTCTTCCTGATTGGCTTCCACGGAAGGGTCGAAGTTCTGAGGATTCTTGGTGATTGCCGCAATGGTCGCCGCCTGCACCACGTTCAGATCGGCGGCGGATACGTTGAAATAGCGTTTTGCGGCCATTTCGACGCCGCATAGGCTGTTGCGGCCGAACTGCGCGATGTTGAGATAGCCCTGCAGAATTTCCGCCTTGGAATACTTCTTCTCGATCTGCACCGCGATGAGCATCTCTCGCAGCTTACGTGCGATGGTATCTTCGGATGCGTGGTATTCGGCGATCGGATCGTCATCCTCTCGGGCCTGTGTGGCCAGCACGTTCTTCACATACTGCTGGGTCAGGGTCGAACCGCCCTGCTGGTCGCCGCCCTTGAGATACGTCTGCACGAATGCTCGGAGTACGCCCTGTACGTCCACGCCGGAATGGTCGAAGAATCGTTTGTCCTCGCGGGCCACGACCGCCTGCTGCATGGCCTTGGAAATCTTCTTGAGCGGCACCACTTCGCGATTCTGCGTATAGAAATCGGCGAATTCGGTTTTGCCGTCGTTGTAGTAGAAGGTGGAGCGCTGTGGAAGGCTGGTCACATCGAAATCAATGCCCTCCACCGTCAGTGACGGAATCACCGCCTTGGCCACGCTGTTCGCTCCAAGCACGGCAGGCAGGAGGAACACACTGGTCGCCACGCCGCCACCCACGCATAGCGTGATGTAGGCGAGCACCAATGTAAGCACACGTCGAGCAGTCAAAGTCTTCTTCTTGGGCATGTTGCCCATTCTAAAGTGGCGGGTATACTAATCAACTCCACGCCCATAGCCGTCACGTGTTCATCACATACCGGCTCTAATCTCAAAAAATACTGAAAATAAGCCGAAAGACCGTTACCTTCGTGACCTGCGGATCAGCATGCCCGGCTGATAGATGACGATCGACCGACCTTCACGCGCGATCCACCCACGATTGGCGAAATCCATGAGCGCCTTGTTCACCGTTTCACGCGAGGAGCCGACCAGTTGGGCCATTTCCTCCTGTGTCAGATCATGCGGCACCTTCAGACCCGCCTCCACCGGTTCGCCGAACCGCGAGGCCAGATTCAGCAAGGTCTTCGCCAACCGGCCGGGAACGTCCATGAACACCAGATCGGAGATGCGCTCGTTATTGGCGCGCATACGATGTGCCAGCACCTGCAGCATATCCACGGCCACGCGCGGATGCTCATCGAGCCAGGCGAACAGCGCATCGTGCTCCAACCAGACCACCCGCGTGCCGTTCGTCATCGCCACCGCGGAGGCCGTACGTGGTCCGCCATGCGGGTCGAAGACCGGAATCTCGCCCAGCAGTTCACCGTATGCATGGATGCTCAGCAGCTGCACACGCTTGTCGGAGGATTGTCTGATCAGCTTGACGCGGCCCTCTTCCAGCACATACATGCGGTGGTCGGTGTCGCCTTCGCGGAAGATGAAATCGCCTTTGCCGTATTCCGCATGCTGCAGATGCGGCAGCAGCTCCTCGGCCTCGTCTTTGGAGACCTGCTTGAACAGTGCGGTGTGCAGCAGCGTCGTGCTTTCGTCGTAGATCCCGTTCGGCGTAACCACACCCATCGCACCTCCATCTCCGATCGGATCGCCCTCGACCATTCGCGCTATATTGTAACGCGCCTGGCCGCGGCAATCAGATGATTCACCACCACATCACGGCTCATGCCGGTCTGCGAGCGCATCGGATCGACGCGCTTCACCGCTGATTTCACGGCTTTATCCGACATCTTCTCGCGTGACACGTGCAACACGCGCATCATTTTTTCGCCGTCGATGTCATAGGCGAGCGTCACATGATGCAGTATCGCGCCGGGGCCCGTATAGATCGGGGGGAACCTGCGCTGCGCCGCTCCGCCGATCTTGCCGTATTGCGATGCGATGTCGTTCAATCCGGTGAACCGCACGTCCAGACCAAGTTCGCGCAGTGCCGTGACAAGCCAATAGTCACACAGCCTATAGGAGCCCTCGATGCTCACGCCTTTGGCGAAATCCAGCGGCGCGTACAGCGAGTAGGTGATGGTGTTGCCCGGTTCGATGAACATCGCGCCGCCACCGGTGCATCGTCGCACTATCTGGATGCCTTCGGCTTGTGCGGCCTGCTCGTTGACCTCGTCCGGCAATGATTGGAATCGGCCGATCACCACGGCCGGAGCGGCCCATTCCCAGATGCGCAGGGTCGCTTTGCGACTGCCTGCCGCCACTTCGCGGGCCCATTGCAGGTCCGTGTCCATCTGTTCCTGCGGGCTGCGTGGTGCATCATGCAGGACCGTTGGCTTGAGACTGCGCCATCTCGCCGCGCATTCCACTGCCGTCAGCTCGCCGAATTCGTCGCCCGTCGAAGTGTGATGCGATGCCCGCGACGATGCGATTCGCGGCAGTGACGTTTGCGATTCCCGCTCTTGGGGAACGGGGTCATCTTGCGTAACGGCCCTGCGAAAGGCCGTTTCAATTCCCTGCATGGTCATGCCGACCAGTGCAACGTCCGGATATTGTTGCGGAATGTCGCAAATCGACCGTCCCGCGACTAACGTCCGTTCGATGTCAAGCAGCATCTCATGGGCACGGTCCTCATTGCCGTCAATGAAAAAATCGCCGTCGATATGGCAGTACCCATCACGAAGCCGGGCGGTAACCCCCACGAGTTTACCGCCCGGCTGCTTGTATACGCCTCTGCCCATCAATCGCGCAGCTCTACGCCGCGACCGTCGCGGTGCCACGGGGAACCGATGTCGGAGCACAGAATCAGAATGCCTTCGACAAGGCCCCAGATGCTGGCCACTACCGGTCCGATGAGGATGATCCATCCGACCACCGTCAGCAGTAGCTGAACAACGGCCTTGGTGGTGTTGCCGAGATAGAAATTGTGGATGCCCAGACTGCCCAGGAAGATGCCGAGCAGGCCGGCCACGATCTTCTGGCGGGGCACGTATCCCGGAGGCAACGGCTGGCCGTTCGGCTGATAGTACTGCTGTGTATACGGGTTCGGCTGAGTGTAGTTCGGCTGTCCATAGCCCTGCTGCGTGTATGCGTTCGGCTGGGTGTATGCGTTCTGCTGCGTATACCCGTTCTGTTGGGCGTTCGGGTCATAGGCCGACTGGCCCGTCTGCCCGGACTGCGCATAATAGGAGCCGTTCTGCCCGTAAGTCTGGCCGGATTGTTGCCCATAGGAACCGTATGAGCCATACGTTCCATCCGCGGTTTGGCCGTAGTTCTGCTGTGCGGAGGACTGCTGCCCGTAGGAACCATAGTCGGCGGCCGGCTGCGTGTTCGTGGTCTGGCTATGGTCGGCGGCCGGCTGTTCGGTACCGTATTGGCTGTAGCTCGACTGCGAATCGTTTGATGGGGTCGATCCGTCAGCCGAAGCGGAACCATTGATGTGGTCGGGGTTGGTGAAATTAGTGTTGTCGTCGTTCATGGTTCAACAATATCGCATAAATCGTATGGTTACCTTGGCGACTTCCCCGAAAAGCCCCTGAGTCATCCCTGAAAAAATGTTCCCTCCGACAAGTGGCGCCGTCGGAGGGAACATTCGCTATGAGCAGACTTACATACGTGCCAGAATATCGCGGCCGACCTCGTCGGTGGAACGCGCGGTGGAACCCAGCTCCTCGATGTCCGCTTCGACTGCGGTGTCGATGCGTGCGGCGGCCTCGTCGAAGCCGAGGTGGCGCAGCAGCATAGCGGCCGACAGGATCGCAGCGGTCGGATTGGCCTTGTTCTGGCCTGCGATGTCCGGAGCGGAACCGTGGATAGGCTCGAACATCGACGGATACTCGTCGGAGGCGTTGATGCAACCGGAGGCGGAATAGCCCACGCCACCTACCACGGCACCGGCTTCGTCGGTAATGATGTCGCCGAACAGGTTGTCGGTCAGAATCACGTCGAAACGGGACGGGTCGGATACCATGAAGATGGTGGTCGCGTCGATGTGCAGATAGTCGTGGGAGACTTCCGGATACTCCTCCGCCACCGTATTGACGATGCGCTGCCACATGTCGCCCGCGTTGACGAGCACGTTCTTCTTGTGCACGAGCGTCACGTGCTTCCTGCGTTTCATGGCCAGCTGGAAGGCGTAGCGCACCACACGTTCCACGCCGTAAGCGGTGTTGATGGACACTTCGGTGGCCACTTCGTTCGGGGTGCCACGGCGGACCGCACCACCGGCACCGCAATACAGGCCTTCGGTGCCCTCACGCACCACCACGAAGTCGATGTCGCCCGGATCGGCGAGAGGCGAGGTCACGCCCTTGTACAGTTTGGAGGGGCGCAGGTTCACATACTGATCAAGATCGAAACGGAGTTTCAGAAGCAGGCCGCGCTCCAGAATGCCGGCCTTGATGCGCGGATCGCCGACGGCACCCAGCAGGATCGCGTCGGTCTTCTTGATGCGCTCCTCTTCCTCTTCCGGAAGGATCGCACCGTCACGCAGGTAGCGTTCCGCTCCCAGATCGAAGCGCTCATACTCGAATTCGGCGACGCCTTCGGCCGCCTTCTCCAGAGCCTTCTGGGCCCACGGGGTTACTTCCTTGCCGATGCCATCGCCCGGAATGACGGCGATGGTGTACTTCTTCGTTGTTTCACTCATAGCACGCGACTCTACTCAGCGATTCATGCTTCGAACCGGAACCGCTCAGCAAGTGGACATCCGCCCGTCACACGGCGAATCATGGCGCGAATCATGGGCGAATCCAAAGATGGTCCAGTTGATCCGGGCGGATATGGGCGGCCTGAGGCAGCCTAGGCTGCGATCAGCTGGTAATGCCCATCACACTCAGGCACCAGGCGTTCTCATATGAGACTTCCTCCCACTGCTTGTAGCGACCGGAAGTGCCGCCGTGGCCCGCTTCCACCTCGATCTTCGCCACGGCGTCCACGCCGGCGCGCTGCAGACGGGCCAGCCATTTCATCGGCTCCACATACAGCACGCGCGTATCGTTCATCGACGTGGTGATGAAGATTCTCGGAAACACCGCCACGCGCGCGTCGTCGGTGGATTCCGGCGCATTCTCATACGGCGTGTATCCCTTCATATACCGGTACACATCCGCATTGTGCAACGGATCGCCCCATTCATCCCATTCGGTGACGGTTAACGGCAACGACGGATCGAGAATCGACGTCAACGCATCCACGAACGGCACATCCGCCTCTATGCCTGCATAGCATTCCGGCGCCATGTTGGCCACCGCACCCATCAACAGGCCGCCGGCCGACCCGCCATTCGCCACGGTACGCGACGGCGAGGCCAGTCCGGCTCGTTGCAGGGCCCGCGTGGCATCCACGAAATCCTCGAACGAATGCTTCTTGTTCATCAGATGTCCCTGCTCATACCAAGCGCGTCCCATTTCGCCGCCGCCACGGATATGCGGCACGGCATACAGCACGCCTCGGTCGAGCATGCTGATGCGCGACACCGCGAACCCAGGGTCAGAACTGATCTCGTACGCACCATAGCTGGTGATGAACATGGCCGAATCGCAGGTCGGCACGTCGCGCCTCCACACCAGCGACACCGGAATGCGTTCGCCGTCGCGTGCGGTGATCCACACACGGCGTTCCATATAGTCGCGCGGATCGAAATCACCCAATACGGTGGCGCGTTTGAGAAGACGGTCCTCACCGGTGGCCGGGTCGATGTCATGCAGTTCGCCCGGCCGCGTGTAGCTGGAGAAGGAATAGCGCACGCGCGGTGCATCGTATGAAGGATTGCCACCCACGCCGATCGAGTACAGTCTGCGGGTCTCCCCCGGCATGTCGTCGGCGGTCGCACCGTCGGAAGACGTCATGGCCTTGCGTGAGATGCCGTGTACCGCGGATCCTTTGCCCTGCGCCGCCTGCAAGACGTCGGCATGACCATGCAGATTGCGCGCGTGGGGTCCTGCGGTATCGTCGGCGCCCATGATGTCGGAGCCAAGACCGCGGTCAAGTGCGGCCCACACTTCGGCCCGCTCCTCATTGACCTCATCCACGGATTCGTCTACGTCCCAATCGTCTTCGAGCGCATGGGGCACGAGCTCGGTGAAACGCCACGGCCGGCCTGCCAGAAAATCCTCGGCTGCGGCCATCTTGGTCATTACGGCCACGTGTGGCAGACTTTCCGCACGATACTGCAATGCCACGAAATGCCGATGAATCGCGATACCCTCGATGCCGAGGCCGTGCGCGCCCTGCAAAATGGCGGGATTGCATGGATTCGAGTATGCAGTGCCGATCGGTCGGGCGAAGGCGCCAGGTTCGACGGCGTCGCCATGCTCGCAGCCGTATGGCGATCCGGAAGCCACGCACACTCCCTCACCCAAGCGGTAAGGCGGCTCATGCGAACGCATGTCGATGACGTCGATTTCGAAATTCGGATTCAGCGCATTGTGGTACACCACGGCCAGCGGAATATCCTCACCATGCTCGCCGGCGCCTTCGAAGCATGCGAAGCTCACATCATATTCCACATCGGCTTCGCGCGGAATGAACGCCTGGAACTCGCCTTCAGGCGTATCGGTGGGCAGCAGCAACACCTCCGTGGTGGTCTTGGAACCGGTACCGATCACGATGTTGCGCTCGTCGAACGACAGACCGACACCCACCCAGAAACGCTCATCGGCTTCACGGAACACTTCCACATCGTCGGCGACCGGCGTTCCCACATGGTGGCGCATAATCACATACGGACGCCACGCATCGTCGAGCAGGGTGTAGAAGACCCATTGCGCATCCGGCGTAAAACATGCCCCGGCGATCCCCTCGAACACCTCCGGCAGTTCTTCGCCGGTCTCGAGATCGCGTATATGGAAATCGTAGCGTTCATCGCCACGCGTATCGATGCCGTAGAGCAGCCAACGGCCGTCCTTGGAGATATCCATGCCGCCGATGCGGAAGAAATCGTGTCCTTTCGCCTCGGCATTGGTATCGAATACGATTCGTTCACCATCGATCGGCACACCGGCTTCGATATGCGGCGGATCCCAATCATCATCGTCGCGAATCGGCAGGCGGCACTGCACTCCGTATTGCTCGCCCTGCTTGGTACGGGTGAAATACCAATAGCCGTCCATGCGCGTCGGTACCGACATGTCGGTTTCCTGCACATGCGACTTGAATTCCTCGAACAACGTGGTGCGCAACGTTTTCAAGGGTTCCATACGCGCCGCGCAATACCGGTTCTGCGCGGCCACATATTCCCGTACTTCTGGTGAATCCTTGTCGCGCAGCCATTCGTAGTCGTCCACGAACGTATCGCCATGAAACACGCGCTCCTGAGGTACCCGCTTCGCGCACGGAAATTCCAGCCCACTCTGGTTCCGGCCCAGCCCACTCTGGTTCTGCTCCAATACGCCCTGCGCACCACGATTTTCACTCATGCACGCGATTATACCGGCATGATTCTCCCAATCTACCGACGCTGAGTCGGGTCTAACCGTCGGCAGATTGAGAAACCACCCAAACCACCGACACTGAGGTGGGCCTCAGCGTCGGCAGATTGAGAAACCACCCAAACCACCGACACTGAGGTGGGCCTCAGCGTCGGCAGATTGCGAAGACCTTACTTGTCGAGTTGCTGCTTCAGGTACGGCATCATGGTTTTCATCAGATTGGACCCCGTGGTGCCGGTGAAAACAGGCACATCGGTGACCGGCACCGGCTGCGTGGCCGCAAGTCCCGCCATCGTACCCAGACTTCCTGCGGATTCACGCGGTGAAAGCTGCCGTATGCCTACCGCAAGCACACGCCCCGGGTAACGTTTGGCGATGGTTGCGTATGTGGTCGGATCCTTCTGACCGTCATCGCCTATAAGAATGAATTTCATATCCGGAAAATCGGCCATCAGCTGTTCCGCATACTCGAGTTTGTGCTGCACGCCGGAAGGAATGAAGGTCTTCGGTCGCGGATCGAGATCGCGTAGCAGAAGCGGTCCTTCCGGGAATCCGTGGTAGGTGATGAAGTGTCGGATCGAACTTTCCACGTTCCATGGCGATGTCGACAGGTAGAAGAACGGTGCATCCGGAAACATGTCGGCGATGCGGTTGAACAGTAGGTTCATGCCCGGCACCGGTACTTTTTTCTTGGGATCAAGCAGCAGCAGATTATAGGCCGCCTTCATCAGGCTCGGTGCCTGCGTGACCATAATCGTGTCGTCAACGTCGGAGATTACGCCGACTTTTGTGCCGCTTGGTATCGTGAAGAGATTCGCGGCGACCGGTTTGCGGCTACGCACGCGATACGACACGTTGTGGATGCCCGGTTCCAGCGAATGTTCGGCAACCAGATCGAGATAGCCGGCGGAATCGGAAGCGGCGAATTCACTGGAGATGTCACGTGACCTGTCGACGTGGTCGTACACTTCGGATATGCCGACCTGCACCGTTTCCAACGGTACATCGTCGATGGCGATGCGCACTTTCGTATGCGGTGACGGAATGGTGAGCATGCCTCGAATGCCGCGGGTCAGCCGTCCGGACTGACGCTTGAACGGACCGAACACGGTACGGCAGATCAGTCGGGAATAGTGCTCGGTACCGTAACCGACATACGGCTCGACGCGCGGATACCAGTTGAGACGGCGCACCAATGCGGTGGAAAAACGCAACCAGATGCCGAATCCATACGTGATGGCGCGACGGCAGAAACGAATCAGCGGCGGCTTGATTTCGATGCGCTCATGCCGTGAGGCGGCGTCGAACGTGGTGACGACCTTATGTGCGGGAATCGGCACGGTAGGCATGTCGTCACTATCACTCGCATCAATCTCACGTTGGGGCAACGGCTGTGGTTCGTTCATATCCTCACTATAAAAGGCCCGGGAGAACAACCCGTTACCCAAACGCGAAAATCAGGGAACTTTCAGGGTACTTTGAGCCTCGCACAGTCAACTGTTCGGCGGCTATTCGGTGACGATTCTCGCGTATTCCCCGGAACTGAGCAGATCCGGCTCGTCGTCTTCGAGCTCGATCTTGAAGATCCAGCCTTCGCCATACGGGTCGTTCGTGATGATGCTCGGATCATCCGAAACCTCGGCGTTCACGTACCGAATCGTGCCCGCCACCGGGCACACCAGAGGGGTCACGGCCTTAGCGGATTCAAGCTCCGCCACTTCATCGCCCGCCTCGACCTGGGCACCGACCTCAGGCAGATCCACGTACACGAGCTCGCCGAGCTGTTCGGTGGCATATTCGGTGATGCCCACCATGGCGGGTTCGACGGAGGCGTCGACCCACACATGCTCGTCGGAGTATTCGAGGTGCTCGGGCACTTCGAGATTCAACTTGTTGTCGTTATCTTCGCTCATGTGCCTAGCGTACCGCACCGGACGGCATGGCGCCTACCACTTGCACCACGGTGCCTTCGGGGCAGTTGTCGTAGATCCACTTGGCATCCGCCTCATACATGTTCACGCAGCCGTGCGAACCGTAGTGCACCGGATCGCCATGCGCAATGCCGTAACCATTCCAGCTTGCCGTGTGGAACCCTTCGCCGCCGTTGAAATAGCCGACCCATTTTACACCTTTGGAGAGGTAACGCGAACCGTCATCATTCAGGCCCGTCATATCCTGCACGTTGTATTTCAGATAGATGTAGTAGGTGCCCAGATCGGTTTCATGCTTGCCGGCGGTTCCCGTGCACACCGGGAAGGTCCTGACCGCCTGATCGTTCTGATACACGGTGGCGGTCTGAGAGGCACGGTCCACCACGATGCGGTACTCCGACTTCTTCTGCACGGTGTCGAATGCGTCCACGTCGCTTTCAACGGGAATCGTCGCGCCTTGGCCACCCTGCAGGGCGTTCACCACCTTCGGGGTAAGGGCGGACACGTTCTTGACCTTCAACCCATCCACACCTTTGACTATGGTCACCAGCACCGTGCCGTTGCTATCGACGGCGTCTTCCTGTGAGACTTTGTCTTGGTTGAGCTGGTTCGGCACTTCCTGTTCAAGATAGTTGCCGATTGCCTGCTCGTCATAGGTCAGGGAGATCGTGCCCTTGTCCAGATCGGCATTCGGCTTGATCCAGGAAGCGACGACATCGACCGGCAGTTCGAAGGTCTTGTCCTTGCCGTTGTCGAGTACGATTTTGTTGTTCAATCGGGCGTTCGCTTCGTCGGTGGCCCGCTGTGCCGCGCTCACGCTGACCGGCATATCGACGTTCTTGTAGCTGATGGACGCGGTGCTGTTGCCACCCGGCACGTTGATGGCGTTCCGTACGGCGGTCAGCACCTTGTCGGTTTCAGGAGTGCGTCCCTCCCGGCCTTCCACGGTGGTGAAGGCCTGCTCATCGGAGTCATAGGAGATGGTGGAGGCGACCGCACGCTCATCCTCATCCACGAACTTGTCGGTCACATACGTGGTGAGATCAAGCTCGTTGGTCTGCGCCACAAGCGGCACCTCGCTTTTGTCGAAGGGATTCACGGCATTGATGGCGGCCAGCACGCCATCATCATCATGCTTGGCGGCAAGCAGATTGGAGACGGTTTTGTTGATGTTGACCGTCACGCCGAGATCGGTGAGCTTTGCCGTATCGGTGTTGCCATCATTGTCTTTGATGGTGATGGTGGTGCTTTTCACCGCATCGCTGACGGTGTCTTTCAGCTGCTCTCTGGTCTGCCCGGCAACGCTGGAACCGGCAAAGGTCACGCCCGGAGCGGCCTTATCCTGAAAATACCAACGTGCAACGAAGAATCCGGAGACGGCAGCGAGCAACAACACCCCCATCACGATGAGGGTGATGATCAGCGGCCACTTGTTTTTTCTCTTTACTTCCGGCATGGCGATCTCTTCAATAGGAGTGAACACCGCCGGTGCCACCGGAAGCGGTGCGATCGTAGCGGTATCGTCTCCAGCCAGGGCTTGCTCACGCTCGTCAGACATGCTGCTGTTCCTTATATTCTTCCCCTATTCACAACAACCCCCAACTATACGCCGTGCGATGACCAATTTCGGTATCTCGCTCACGGCAGCTCGTGTCCGAGCCATTCCTCAATCATATACCGTGCAATCGTCGCCTTGCCGGGAGCCTCCATATGGCCCGAAATCAACTCGTTCATGTATTCGTCACGGGTCACCCACCGTGCGGAGAGCGTCTCCTCGCCATCCACTCGTATGTCGGTGGTCGTGGCAAGCCCTTTGAACGCCATCATCAGCGACGCAGGGAACGGCCACGGTTGGGAACCGAGGTATCGCAGCTCCCCCACTTCGATGCCGACCTCCTCCCTGGCCTCGCGACGGCAGGCGTGCTCCAGATTCTCGCCGGCCTCCACGAATCCCGCGGAAACGGAATACAGCCCGGCATTGCCCCATGCGCTGTTGTGCTGCAGCAACAGGCGGTCCTCATGGTCGATGACCGCCGTGATCACAGCCGGTTCCACACGGGGGAACAGAAGTCTCCTGCCATCCGCCTCGTTGGTGCAACGTTGGGCCCAGCCGCCGAGCGCCGGTTCGGTCAGCGCTCCACAGGTCGGGCAGTGGCGCTGACGCGTATGCCACATACCCAGCGAGATGGCGGTGGTCGCCTGCCCGGCCTCACGGGCGTTGGCATGCGGTGCGAAGGCGCGCAGATCCACCCAGTCGAAGCGTTCCGCGGCGGATTCGAGCAGCGATGGCTTTCCTGAAACGGCTTCGACGGCATTGCCTTCGTCGAAGGCGTCGTCGGCACCTTCGTAGGCGCTGTCGGCCACGGGAGTTTCGATGGTATGCACGCGGGTCACGTCGACGGCTACCACATGCTCGTCACGGCAACCGCCATACGAGCCGAGGAAGATGGCGAGCGCCGTCGGATGCGAGCGTAGTTCGGCGGCGACGTAGCCTCCCGGCAGTTGCGCGAGTCGCATGTTCACGTTGGCATAGTCGGCGATGGCGCCTTGCCCGTGCGGTACCGCCACTTTGCCGTCTTTGACGAGGATGACTTTCGTGGCCGGTTCCGGCAGTACGTTCGCGAATAGGTCGGGTTCGCCTCTGCGGCTCACTTCATAGTCGATGTCACCTTGTGCCAATGGCAGGAATGGCAGTGCCTGCGTCAATGCCAAAGGAGAAAACACGCTCATCGCATTCCTTTCCCCGTATGAAATATCTGAATTCCATATAGTATCCGCATCCGGCAACCCACGTCATCCGAAGCGTACAGCGAGTCGGCGATGGCGTGGTGAGAAACGGATGCTATTGAATTCTACGCACGAGCTGACGCAATGCTTCGGCCACCGCTTCGGGATGCTCGTATGCGCTGAAGTGTCCGCAATCACTGATTACGGTGAAGTCCACGGTCGTGCCGGTCATCGCATCCGCTACCGGACCCATCACTTCGGGCGGACTTGACGGATCCTTGTCGCCGCAGATCACCGCGCTTGGTGCGCTTACCTTCGCCAGCACGTCGTTCAGGTCAGGGCGTCCTGCGGCCATGCGTTCACGCCAGGCGATGCCGGCTGCCGGCTGCTCATTGATCCACAGCGTGAATTGGCGAGCGTATTCGGCGGATTGCTTGATGCTGGAGTCCGTCTCGTTTGCCACGGCGAATCCCATCACCGGATCATGCGTGCCGGTGGCTTCGCATTCGTCGGCGATGGCGATGCGCCTGCCACGCATCGCCGCCGAATCCGCATCGCCTTTCGTGTCACACAGGGCGAGGCCCGCCACCGCTTCGGGATGCAGTCGCTGAATGTCAAGGATCAGATAGCCTCCCATGGAAAGCCCTGCCCAGATGGCCTTCTCATGGCCGGCCTCACGAATCATGTCCACGTATGCGTCCGCCATGCGATCAAGGGCATGCGGGAACGTGCCGTCCGCGTCCTTGCCTCCGCTGGCTTCGTCACTCGGAATCGGGCCTTCGCCCGCACCGGGCATGTCCGGTGCCCAGATCGGGAAGCGTGTCATACCGTGCTCGTCGCAGATTCGCGCGAGTGCGGCGGCGCACTGGTCCCACATGCGGTGATCCACCGGAAATCCGTGCACCAACACCACGGGAATCCCCTCCCCTTCGCGATACACGGTGTTCTTCAATTCAATCCCCATGTCATGCTCCAATCCGTCTCGCGTCATCTGCCGGCCCATGCCAGCGCCTGCCTCACAATCGTTCCATACCCATTGCCCATCTGCCCGAGGAACGTGTCAAGCATCGCACCGTTCGGATCGACCCATTCCACATCCAGCGTCTCGTCCTGAGGTCTGCAGTCACCGGCGATCGGCACTACGTAGCACAGTGCAATCGCATGCTGCCGGGCGTCGAAATAATCCGAGATGCCGGGCGTGGGGAAGAATTCCGCCACCGTGAACGGCTGCAGGCTGGACGGCAGCACCGGCAAGGCGATATCTCCCAGATCCTTGGCGACGTTGCGGGCGATCGCCTCACGAATCGACTCATGGTAGAGCACGCGCCCGGCAATCAGCGTCCGTTCGATGCTGCCGTCATCGGAGACACGCAGCAGGGAACCGACCTGCGCGACGCGGCCGAGTTCATCGGTGCGCACCGGCACGATCTGCACGTAGGGAATCGGCATTTCGTTGCGCATGCGGTTGATTTCATCAGAGCCGAGCCATCCGGGAGGATTGCCCATTCCGCGGATGAAATCCTCCGGTGTGATGTCGTCGAATTCACCGCGCCTGCGTCCGGCATCGAAATCGCCCTCGTCGGGCACCTCATCATTCATCACTGGCATGCCTCCCATTATCGCGCACCTCGCGTAACGTTCAAGCCTTTTTCGTTCCTCCCATAGCGGACACCGGAATGCAAGACGAATGCCGAAGGTTATATACTGCACCACACGCGAATGTAAGGAGCAGCTATGGCAACGCATGCAGTCACCTCTGAGAACTTCAACGAGGTCATCGAGGGCAACGATCTCGTATTCGTGGATTTCTGGGCCACCTGGTGCGGCCCGTGCCGCGCGTTCGGACCGACTTTCGAAAAGGCAAGCGAAGCGAACCCCGACATCTATTTCGCCAAGGTCGATATCGATCAGAATCCTGATCTTGCTCAGGCGGCCAAGGTACAGGCCGTTCCGACGCTGATGGTCGTCAAGAAGCAGCAGATCGTGTTCCAGCAGGCCGGCGCCCTGCGCGCCTCCGATCTGGAGGATCTGATCGGACACGCCAAGGCGTTGGATGTGAACGCCGCAGCTTCCGGCCGCACCGGAGCCGAACAGTAGGCGGAAGTACCCCCACAACGGCAATGCACGCCCGTCGCGATCGACAAGACATGATTGCGACGGGCGTTCGCATGTACCCCCGTGTATCTTCGGCTGCCGATAATCGAGCGCTTAGGGTAAACTGCTCTTTTAGATGCGCGCATTCCGGCGAAGCCTTTGCGGCCGCGTGCAGAACCCGAATTCGTCGAGGCCCATGAAGTCGCTTTATAGGAGCAGAATGGCTAACCACAGCAAGCATGGACGCCCGTTTACCCTGAGCCTGCCGAACAGGTCCCAGTGTGTGAAGATCGTCGCAACGTTCGCGGCGGTGGGGCTGCTGGCTACCGGTGGCATTATTTCACGTAGTTTCTATACGTCATCCACCCAGGCGGAGCCGACCACGCGTGTCACCGCCTACTCCGCCACCGACGCCGAAGCGTCCCGTGGCAACGCCCGTGAGTCTCTCGGCGGTGATACCGCATATGTCACCGTGAAGATCAACGGCAAGTCCCGCGTGGTGCCGGGCACCAATTTCACCAACGTCAAGTCCGTGCTGGAAGCCGGCAACATCACGCTTGAACCGGAAGACACCGTCTCCCCGTCGCTGACCACCAAAGTCGATGAGAAGACCGTAATCACCGTCAGCCGTGCAGGTGCTTCCGTCGAGGTCTCCGACTCGTCGATCGCATTCAATGTCGTGAAGAAGGAGACTTCCTCCCTGCCGAAGGGCCAAGAGAAGGTCGAGACCGAAGGCGAGGAAGGCGTGATGGAATCCACGAACCTCGTAACTCGCTCCGGCGACACCGTCATCTCCTCGAATATGATCAGCTCGTACGTGAAGAAAGCTCCGGTCGACAAGGTGGTTCTCGTCGGTACCGGCTCCACTTCCACATCATCGTCGTCTTCTTCGTCCTCGTCTTCGTCCAGCAGCACCGCTTCGGTCGGTACCACCGTGCCGGCTGGCGAGATGCAACAGTGGGCCCATGACTATCTGATTTCCAACGGTTATACCGAGGCCGATTTCACCGCGACCGTGTACATCATCTCGCATGAATCCGGCTGGAGCGTGTCCGCCACGAATCCAAGTTCCGGCGCGTATGGCCTGCCGCAGGCACTGCCCGGCAGCAAGATGGTCAGCGCCGGCGCCGACTGGGCCACCAACTACCAGACCCAGCTCAAGTGGTTCTGGGGTTACTGCGCCTCACGCTACGGCTCCATTCAAGGTGCCTACAGCTATTGGCTCGCCCATAAGTGCTACTGATTTTCACATCAAAGACCGCGATCCCGCACACGTAAATGTGCGGGATTTTTTCATACGTCGATCGCAGGTCCGGTCACCTCACCCCAGGCGGCGGAGACGATATCTTGCGAACTGTGCCGAAAATGGCACCCCTTCTCGATATACTTGAGCTGTTTATGCCGTTTCTCGAGAGTTAAGGTAACCCGCATATGCGCGTCTTGTTCGTATGCACCGGCAACATCTGTCGCTCCCCCATGGGGGAACTGCTGTTCCGTATGTATACTGCCGGAACGTCCATTGAAGTGGATAGTGCGGGCACGCATAGTCTGGTCGGTCACGAGATCGACGGTTCAAGCGCCGCACTGCTTACGTCGGCCGGCATCGACTCCTCTGCATTCCGCTCTAAGCAACTGACCCGCCAGATCGCACAGGGATGCGACCTGATCCTCTGTTTTGAGGAAGATCAGCTCCATAATATCGTTGGCATTGCGCCTGCCGCCGTGCACTATACGTTCACGTTGCCGGATTTTTCGAATATGTGCGCCTATTGTGCCCAGCAGAACATGATTGAAGGCTTCACATTGCCGGAGCGCCTGCAGTCGGTAATCGCACAAGCCACGACGATTCGACCGATGCTGCCGCAAGCCGCCACCATCGCCGACCCGTATCGCAAGGATTTTTCCGCTTTTCGCAGGGCCGTGGATGCCACTGATACCGCCATCCGCAATATTATGAAGTCGTTGAGCTTCGGCACGTCCGCTTCCGCGATGGATATGCTACCGTTGACCGCTTCGCTTGCCGATGCCTCGAATCCGCCATATTACCGTGGTGACGTGGTGGCCGGAAACTGGTCATGGCCGATCATGCCGTTCGATAACGCCATAGTACCGGTAGGTGTGGCTGAAAAGAGCGACGGCACCGAAACGATCGCCGATTCTTTGAAGACAACAATGATCAGGCCGGACAGCAACGATACTATCGCACTACCGACTGGAGTTCCTTCCGAGGCCGGTCATGCCAGCAATACCGATGCGATGCCGCAAATCACCGAGGATACGTCTATTCGCGACGTGGCGGTGAATGCGGAGTCCCGGAGCCGCAAGCGGCGAATCATCCTGATCGTGTCTGCGGCCGTCGTACTGGCTTTGGCCGCAACCGGCGGCACCGTATTCTGGCATCATACGCAGACCGTGGCCAAGCAGAACGCGTTCAGCTCCTGCAAGAAGTCGGCGTCCCGTTATGCGAAGGTCAAGAAGCAGTATGATTCCGCGATTCAGAGCGCGAACCTGCTTACCACGATTCCCACAAGCGAACTGGCCGACGCAAGCACCGTCGACATGTTGAAGTCGGAGCTCTCCTCCACATACGATTTCATTCCGACCACACAGTGCGTGGTTTCGCTTTCGACCGCGAATCTGACGCAGGCTGCAGAGCAGAACAATAAGAACGCTTCCGCCATGGAAAAGTCGTTGAAGTCGTTGACGAAGGCCTCCGATGCCGTAACCAAGGCACATGATACCCAAACCACTTCCATCGTAAGCGCCGCCAAGCAGGCTCTCCAGACTGCCATCGAGCAGGCCACGAAGCTGTTGGAATCCAGCAAAGGCAACGTGGCCGACGAACAAACCCGGACCGACCTGCAAAAGACGGTGGACGACGCCAATGCCCTCCTGCAGAATGATGATGCGACCATTGAGCAGCTCACCGAGGCGCGTGAGGCGATGGGCAAGGCCATGCAGGCCGTTACCGATTCCGTAGCGCAGTATAATGCCGATAACCAGGTGTACGAGAAGCCGCAGCAGACCACAAATAGTTCGAACAGCGGGCAACAAACCTACTACAATCCGAGCGAATACAAGACGGACACTTCGACGGAAACGCCTGGTACCAATGACAACAATGACACAAACTCCAGCTCCGGAAACAAGCTGACGCCGACCAGTAAACCGACCACATCCCCGACTGTGCAACCGAATCCATCCACCGATCCGACACAAAATCCCGAGCCCACTCCGGAGCCTACGACCGATCACACCGAGAAACCGAATCCAAGCCCGACCGCGTCCCCGGATTCAGGTTCGGACACTCCTTCTCAGTCCTCCGCAGACGCAGAGAAATAGTCGTCATACGTACCTAAACAAAAGCGAGTGGTGCGGACATCGCAGAATTGAGCCGCGCTCCGATTATCAGGCTGACAAAATTCAAATTCGATGATTGGGGATGCGGCTCAGATAAACCGTACTGTCCTCGCATTCCCCACCGTACAACTACTCGGAAATAGCTGTCGCACTATATTTGTCGATGGCTTCCTGAAGCTTGTTGAGCTGATTGATGTATACGTTCGGATCAGCGGAAGCGGACGTGGTTGCTGTCTGCTGAGCATCGTTCAGAGCCGCGGACAAATCCTGACGGGCGTTCAAATCGTTGGAACGCACGGTACCGAGCACGCTCTGGCCATCATTGACCCTGTTGGCCAGATCAGCCTTTGCCACGGCAACGTCACGGGCGTTTTTGGAACGTTCCACCGCAGTCTTGGCGCTCAGAATGTTCTCAATTTTGTCCCCCAATTCACGTGTGGCTGCAGTAATCTTTTCATCACTGGCCTGATTGCCCTCAGCCGAGGCTGACGCGTCGCAGCCGGTGTCGATCTTCGTCTTCTCATTGCCCTTGTCAACTGCAGTGCGCAAGTCAGCCACCGTCTGCGGATCCTGCACCTGATTTTCCGCAATCTGCAAATCGTCGGCCGCACCATCAACGGTCTTCTTCAAACGTTCCGTATTGGATTGATAGATATCGACGGACTGTTGGCAGGAGCTCAGCACCTCCTGGTTATCGACATGCTGACGAAAACCAAATGCAAGACCCGTCACCACTACGGCGACTGCAACGATCGCGGCGACACCGACCAGCTCGCGGCGATGTCGGTATACGAATCCCTGCGGCTTCACTTCCGCCACGGAACCCCCGATAACACTAACCGAAAGTCCTCTGGAAGCCCCTTCTCCGGCAAGTCGATCCTCCTCTGTTAGGGGAAAATCATACGTCGTCGTGACCTGTGCTCCGTGAGCCCCACCCGGAGCATGCACATCCGGCCATTCCTTGAACTCATTTCCCGTCATACTCCACTAATCCCTTCTGACGTTTCCGACTGTCCTCCCGCACATTATACGGATGTCCCACCACAAAAAGGGGAGTCCGACAACAACCTTGCGCACACATTTAAAGGTGAATACGAAAACATACTTAGGGGAAAGTATCATACGTGTAACGGGGGATACGGAAACCACCCTAGCATGCAAATTTTGGAGAACATTCAAGGGGAGAGCATGACCGAAGCCAAGAAGAAACTGCTCATCGTGCAAGAGGCCATGGGTGGCTGCGGTCGTAACGTCGTGGATATCGTCACCGGCATCGACCACAGCAGGTTCGACGTGACGGTCGCCTACGGAACCGGCCGACTTGATGATTATTATCGCAAGGCCCTGCCCGAAATGGAAAACCATGCGACGCTCATCCCCATCCCCGAACTGATCCGGGATATTTCCGCACCGAACGATATCAAGGCATGGTTACGCGTGCATGCTCTCATCAAGCAAATCAAGCCCGACATTCTGCACTGCCATAGCTCGAAAGCGGGCGTCATCGGCCGCTCCGCAGTCATTGGAAGCCATGTGGCGAAAATATTCTACACACCTCACGCCTACGCGTTCCAGGCTCGGGAATTTTCCAAACCCAAAAGGCTGCTGTTCGTGATGCTCGAGCGAATATTCAGCCACCTATTCACTACCTGTACATTCAACGTCTCTACCGGCGAACGCGATATCGCATTGCAGTATGGGATTGACGATCCGAATAAATTCAAGGTCATCTATAACGGCATTCCCGATATCGCATTGCCGTCGCGCGAGGAGGCGTTGCAGTCGCTGGGATTGTCCGGTTTGCCGCAGGACGCGATTATCGTCGGTTCGACCGTACGCCTGGCGGCACAGAAGGATCCAATGACATTCGCGAGAATCGCCAAGATGGTCATCGAGCGTGATCCGCGTGCGCATTTTGTTTGCGTAGGCGACGGAGATCTGCAGGATGATGTGGCGAGGTTCGTCGAAGACAACGATCTTGGCGGTAACGTACATCTGCTCGGCTACCGGGATGATGCGGAGCGTGTCGTCACTGCGTTCGACGTGTATCTGCTGACTTCACTGTATGAGGGTCTGCCATATTCGTTGGTTGAGTCATTGCGTGCCGGCGTGCCGATCGTGGCTACGAATGTGACCGGCAGCAACGAAGTGGTGAGGCCCGGTGTGAACGGCTACCTGTTCGAGGTGGGGAATGTGGAGGATGGCGCACGCCAAGTGGAACGCGTCATCGCCGAACGGTCTTGCAATGGCAGGTTCTCTCCCGATGCCGTTCGTAATACGTATCTCGACAAGTTCACGTCGGAACGTATGCTTGACTGCGTGCAGCAAAGCTATCTAGACTGAACGGTGGCCTGTGACGTCTACCCTCGCGTAAGCTTGCTTCGCACCAGTCCGAACACCCAGCACACGGTCTCTTCCCGTAGCAGAAGGCCGGCAGCCAGCCACACCGAACAATATGCGAACATGCCTGCCACCACCTGCACCGCGCATCCCATTGACAGACCGGGAGCGTTATATAGCAACATCGACAGGGTCGCGAACGAGCACGCGTGGCAACCGCCCATACGGCATAGTCGCCCCAAGTTTACTGACTTGCAGAGCACGTCCCAGGAGTAGTGCATTTGCATCGTGCAAATGACGATCTCCGCAACCAGCATGGATATCGCCGCTCCTGTGGCACCGAAACGCGCGTCCAGCAGCAGATTTTCCGCAAGACTGATTGGCACGCCCATCAGATTAGAGGCGGCAAGCCTATTTTCGCGGTCAAGCGGAGTGAGAATGCACAATCCTAAAAACGTACTCATACAGGAAAAGAAGCTTACCAATCCGATGATTCGCACCGCAATGGCGGCATCGAGGTACTTCTCCGTGGATACCCATATGGTCAATGGTTCGGCTTCCATTACCAGATAGCAACATAGTCCGAGACAAAGGTTGCAAATGGCGCCGAAACCTTTGCCGACAAGATCGTGATATTGCCGCATGGAATGTTTCGCATAATATGACAGACGCGGTACCAGCACTCCGACGATTGCGTTGATCACGCTCCAGCACACGCCCTTGAGTTTAGCTGCAAGCTGGTAGAAGCCGACCTGCATATTGTTGGCGGAAAGCATACCCAGCAGGATACTGTCGAAGAACAGGTAGATCGATGAGGCGATTGACTGTATCGCGAACGATGCGAGCGGTTTGACGTGACGCCTGATACGGAGCGGTACCGGCGTGCGTAGGTCAATCATGTTGCCGAGCCGAATCAGATTGAGCACGTTGTTTCCACAGGTTACGAACGCCGTTATCGCGCCATAAATCAGATAGTCGCCGTCGGCCCGCACAAAAATAAGCATGGCGACGAACGAGAGCGTTTTAAACACAACGCTGCGTATGGTGATGTATTCGTACTCCTCCATAGCTTGGAAGAACCATTCCACCCCGTAGGAAAGCAGTAACGTGCTGACGAGGAACATAAGCATCAGTACCGAAAGCCCACGCAGCCTAGGTACGAATACTATGGTCAGCGCGAAGCATCCCAGTACCGTCGACGTACAGCCGGTGATGATGATGAGCAGCTCTTTGACCACGGACGCCAATTGGCGTTCGTCATGGCGCACGCGGGCGCATTCGCGTATGCCGTAGGCTGGTATGCCCACCAAGCAGATCGTCGACAGCCACTGTGAGATGTTCTGGGCGAAGGTGACGTTGCCGTAGCCTTCCACGGAAAGCGTCCTAGTGATGTATGGAATGGTGATGGTCCCAATCACCATGTTGGATGCGGTCAGAATCGTGTTCATCGCTGCATTGAATTTCACGGAATGAGCGAAATGCGTTGGCATCTTGAAACTCCTCGACTCAGCCCAAGACCTTGACATGGCGACGTTTGAACATGATGAGCACCTTGCGGTACAGGGCAGGTGAAAGACACAGCAGGAGCATTTGCGCGCATTTGGCTTTGGGGATCTCCGGCAGTCTCATGACACGGGGCAGAGCCTTGCGTACGAGCCTGACGGCATGTCGTTCGAAGTCCGCCCATTGCCCGCGTTGTCTTTGCAGAATGATGTTGTTGTAGGTGCCTATCGTTGCGATGAGATGACCGTACAGCATGTAATCGTACGACTGCGGATATTTGGTTCGTACCAGTTCCAGCGCGGTACGGGTTTCATCGCTTTGCGCGGTGGTGATGCGCAGACGTAGCGTCATCCGCTCGTGCAGATGATAGCAATACTTCGGAGTGGAATCGTAAATCAGCGTCTCGGCCTTATCGATCATACGGAATGTGACGGGGTAGTCCTCGCCACTATGACGATCCACCGGAAAACGTACGTTATCGAATAGTTCACGTCGGTACAGTTTGTCCCATACCGCGACATGGAAGTATCCGGGCAAGTTCACATATTTGAAGGCTTGTTCCGAATTCATGCGGAAACGGCATTCGGTCGCATACGGCACGTATGACTCGCCGCCCTCCCCTACAAGACTGGTACCGATGATGGAGATGTCGGCTTGTTCGCGCAACAGATTACGCAATAGCGTTTCGTACATGTCCTCAGCGATGCTATCGTCCGAGTCCACAAATCCGAGATATTCACCTCGCGAGGCCTCAATTCCGGCATTACGGGCGGCTGATGGCCCACTATTGCGTTGATGGATGACACGGATTCTGGAATCCTGAGTCATCCAACGGTCGCATAATTCCGGACAACGATCCGGTGATCCGTCATCTATCAGAATGATGTCAAGGTTACGGTGGGTTTGTCTCACGATGGATTCCACGCACGCGTCCAAGGATGCCTCGACACCGTATACCGGGACAATCACGGAGATCAGCGGTTGTTCATCGGCCATACCGTTCCCTTTCGCATCCTTCGCTCAGAAAAATACCTTATAGGGCAGTACACCGAAGTTTCCTCTGATGTAGACCTGTCGGTAACACATGAGGAACGATGCAGCCAGAATCACCAGTTCCACTGCGATCTGCATGCGTTCGCTTAGTGCGGCAAGCAAAGCCGCCAGCAACCAGATGAAAAACATGGTGAAGAAAATGGACATGCGGTTCAAGGTGCCTACGCCAGCGAAAGCGTTGACCATGACCACATAAATCAGTGCTCCAGCCAATAGCAACGGCTCATTGCACTCGGATTGCACCCCTTCACGCACATTGTTCGACTGACTGAGACGCTTCCGCCATACGTAGGCGATATAAACCGACGACAACGCCAGAGTGTATAGCATCCAGAATATCGACGTTCCGGTGTTATTCATCAGCGAGTCATGCTGGTAGTGACGGTATTTGGGAATGAAACCGGCAACCCAGACGATAATGCCTCCACAGTCAAAGAACTGTATCAGGAAAGTTACGACGACAGCCGCTATGGACTGCAGTTCGAAGTGCTCGGATTGCGCCCACCATCTCACGAAAGGGAGAAGCAGTACCACGATGGATGTGATATGGAAGGTCATGGCAAGCAGCACCAAACCCAGCGCGAGCTTCCAGCGTTTCCGTTCGTACAGCATGAACGCAAGCATGCACAAAGCCACTGCGATGTACTGACGGGAGATGTTCAGGGCCGTGAAAAACGTACGCATCCCGAAAATCATCAGGCAGGAGAAGCCCCACCACCGTTCTTCAACGTACTGGTAAATGAATAGGCCAATGACACTGTATAGCAGGAGACTCTCCAGAACGAATAGTACGGAGTAAGTGGCCCCTGACCAATATATAGCACCATTCAGCAAGCAATAGCCAGCTTCAAAATTGTATTTCAGACATTTGCCCGAGTATCTAAGCAATCTCGCATACATGGGACTATCCGTACCGACATTGCTAGAACGCAACCCGGAAACGGTCGTCATCATCGTCAGCATCATAACCAGGCCGAAACATCGGAATTGCCGCAGCCTTGGTATCCGCATGAGTAGACATAGCATGCAACAGACCAGCATCAGCACGCCGTAAACCATGTCACCCCCATTCTCGTCATGCCCTTCGTACCCCTAGAGTCCAATCCAGCGGTAGTATCCTCGATACAGGCTGCAGAACACAGCGAATATGGGCTCTCCCGCCATCACGCAGCATGTGGCCGCACGATCCTTCAACCGGGCGCCGCTATCGGCTCGGGCCAGAACACAGTATCGTTGGATTTCCTGCCATATGGCTTCCTTATTGCCGTACTCCCGTGCATCCAATGAGGAATACACCGTGCACAGCAGAGCCAAACAGCGCGAAGCGGTTTCCTTGCCGAGTTCAGGATGCCACCGCATCATATCCTCATAAAGCCCATGCGATACACGAATCGCAGACTTCACTTTCTCATCATGAAGCGCGCCATAATTCCCCATGATGCCTGAACATCTACGCCTATAGGCATACAGGCTCTCATATACCAGCGCGCTGCCCCGCGCTTCATGCATGATGCGGTAGATGGTTGCCAAATCCTCGTACAACAAGCCTTCCGGAAACACCTTGCCGTCGGCTGCAATACTGAGTAGTACGTCTCGTCGACATAGCCTCGCTTGCGCCCCGCAATTAATCCGTTGACGCAGCAATGCTTTCTGAACGGTCATTTCATCCGCGACTTTCACGTTCTTCCCGACGACTCTCATAGGCGGCATTCCGTGGTCTCCATACAATCTGCAACCACTGCCATCACGAAACGGTCTGAGGTGGGCGAGAGAGGCACAGGGCATGCCGCTCTGCGCGATGGCGGACATGAGCGTGGACAAATAATATCCAGAAACCCAATCATCACTATCCACAAAGGAGATATACTGGCCGCTGGCATGAGTCAAGCCCGCATTGCGAGCCACACTCAAACCAGCATTCTGCTGATGCACGACTTTGAAACGTTCGTCTTTCGCGGCATATTCATCACAAAGCAGGTCGGAACCATCCGCCGATCCGTCATCAACGAGAATGACTTCGAATGACGGATAGTTCTGTGTTGCCAAGGATTCAAGACATTGACGGAGATAACGTCGAACGTTGTATACGGGAACGATGACGCTGATCAGCTCGTCAAAGGCCATAGCAATCCCCTTTGTTTGATACTATCGTACCCTATCTTTTGCACCCAAACAGCTTCACTTCAGAAGCCAGCAGCCTACATTCCTCCCTTTCCTGAAAGGTTATCGCCGGCCCTGCACAACATCTTTTCTCCCCCCACAACTATATAGTGAAGGTATTGCATGAGGGGCTTGGAATTATCCGAGGGAGATATGACCGATCGAAGAACCAGCGAAGAGAATCGCCAACAACCGACCATATTTTTTGTGATTCCCTGCTATAACGAGGTCGCACAACTTCCCATCACCGCGCCGGTATTGCTCGACAAAATCACTGCGATGAAATCCAAGCACTTGATTTCCGATGACAGCCATATACTCCTTGTCGATGATGGCCCGGAAGATGGGACCTGGCAATACATTAAGCGACTCAATGATACTGACTCGTCGCTTTTCCATGGCGTGAAACTAGCCCATAATCGAGGCCATCAGAACGCACTACTGGCCATCTATGTAATCGTTTCCTGGGCAAGCAACAACGTGGTCTCCGGATGGGGTTCAATCATGTGCTCGCTATGGCTGATAGGTGGATTACTCATGTTGTCCATGGGGATCATCGACGAATACATAGGGAAAATCTATCTAGAGGCCAAACACTGTCCGCGGTATGTCATCGAGGCCGAGATATGACGCCCGCGCAAAGTCAATCGGATGTATTCCCTCCGACCATTTTCGTAATCTTCCAACCGAATATAAGAAGGCTCCGATCGTCATAAGGACACGCAGTGATTCAGACAAAACAAGACTTATGCCGCTTCCTATCCGCGGAACGGGGCGCTTACCTGTACGGCGGCCGTATGGATGCACTCATCGCCTATCTCACCGATGATCCAAGAGCTCAGATTTGGCGTTTCCAGAAACGTCTGCGCGTATGTGAATACCGATACAACAACCGGCATAAGACCCCACTTCATTACGTGATGTTTTTATGGGCGCGCAAGAGGAAGAACCGTCTAGGAAGCCGTCTTGGCATAGAGATTTCCGAAAATATCTTCGATGAGGGGCTTCGCCTGTATCATTACGGCAACATTGTCGTTAATGGAGACACACGAATCGGCAAAAACTGCGTGCTGCACGGTGCCAATTGCATAGGGAACACGGCTAAAGACTTCGCAGCACCTCATTTAGGAGACGATATTGACATTGGCGTCGGAGCATCCATCATCGGCGGCGTGACGATAGCGGATGGAACGATCATCGGGGCGGGAGCCGTCGTCACTCGCTCCATACCGCATAAGAACACCACTGTGGTCGGCATTCCGGCCAAACCGATACGGAGGGGTGAAAACATATGACTGCCATCAGTTCCCCGCGCACTGCCCAACATCCCAAAAGCGCACCATTGCATATCGTGCTTAACGCAGCGGCCGCCATTGTAGCCGTTGTTCTGCTTGACTTGTTCTCACCTGTGCATCGTGCGAATCTGCATCTAATGCCCGACCAGGACTTCTTCCAGCTTGTCGGCAAGGTATGGGCCGAAGGCGGTGTCCCATATCGTGACATATGGGATCAAAAAGGACCCTTCATCTTTTTCGTCAACATGCTCGGATGGAAGCTCACCGGCAACGGGTTCGGCATCGTCATCATTGAATGCGTCTTCCTGCTCATTGCGATGTGGTTCCTCTGGCTGGCCATCGGTACCATCCACGACCATGAACGCCCCTCCAGCAATGACAGGCCCGCTTATTCCCACGCCACCGATGCACTGACGCTATGGATTTGCGTGTTTTGGATCGCAGTATGCTTGCCCGGATCTTGGAATATGACCGAACTGTTCTGCTTGCCGTTCCTAGCTGCGAGCGCATGGCTCGTGATGCGTTCCCTATTCGCCTATCAGGACCATCCCGCGGACCGTGGCGTCTGGTGGATTCCCGGCGCGTGGGTATACGTTCACGGACTGGCGTTCGGTGTATGCTTCATGACCCGCCTGAGCAATGCCGTGGGGGTATGCGTGGGCGTACTGGTGTTGACCGTACTGATGGTAATACGACGGGCTTGGAAGAACCTAGGCACCTGCATTCTGGAGTTTTTAGCTGGCGTAGCAACGTTCTTCGCCCCGTTCGCGGTGTATTTCGCCGCGCATGGTGTGTTCTATGAATTCATGTACGGTACGGTGCTGTATAACCTGCATTATGCCGGTGGGTTGAGCGCTACGTCGGGGCTTCCCGGTATCTCGACGCTTGTCTTGGTGTTCGCGGTTCCCGCTGCAATGCTGCTCGTGGGCATCATTCGTTCAATACGCCGCAAGGCTTTCACATGCGACTCGATTGTCCTCGTGCTCGGCTCGCTGGCATTCTCGGTCCTGTTCTTCCAGATGTTCACCATCCAGACCGGATCCTACCTTCATTACACGGTGATCGACGTGGTCTTCCTTCCTCTGGTGCTGATACCGGCCGCAAATGTTCTGCATAATCAGCTGCCACGTATCATGGCGTTGGCATGCGTGGCGTCCTTGTTGCTTGGCTATGCGGGGTTGCGCACCCATCAGGTCGAGGCCTGGCCGGAATTCGACAATACGTGGATCGCCCGATTGGCGAAGCAATCCCAAGGTTCCATAGCGTTCTACAACATGAATGCGTTGGCATACACGCTCAATGATGTGAAACCCGCCTATCCTTACGCGGTTTTCCAGGACTGGCAGGCCGAGTTCAGCGACGATCTGCGAATCAAAATCGCCGACTCCTACGCACAGCCCCGCACCAAGATACTCGTGGTGCAGCAGTACGGCAATCTGACGCCGGTGATCGCGGACTCGTTGAAGACAAGGTACCGGCTTGTCCGCTCCTTTACCGATGATTCCGGCACATACAGCATCTATCAACGTATCAGACACGCAGTCTGAAATGCCTCATTTCGATTCCAAGGAAGTACCAATGTCTGTTTCAATCCCCAAGCAAGAGACCTCAACGGCTGCACCGACGCGATCCCGATCAATCTATGCTCGCATGGTTCCAATAGTAGTGAACTCGCTGTTCGCCGCAGTGCTCATCACGCTTACGGACATCCTCTCTCCCATCTACCCCCGCGTGCTTGAAACGTGGTACTCCGATCAGTACATCTTCGAGCTCACCGGCAAGATGTGGGCCGAGGGCGGCATCCCATACGTGAATTTCTGGGATCAAAAAGGACCTCTGATTTTCCTGTTCAATATGCTTGGATGGAAACTCACGGAATCCTCATTGGGTATCTTCCTGCTCACCATTGTCTGGGCCGCCGTCACCGTGAATATGCTGTATCTGCTTGCTCGGGAATTCACTCCCCAACGGCATGGCACGGCAATGGCGGTAACAATAGCGTGGATATCCGCGGTATGGATCGGCATTCTCTGCGCTCCTTCCTGGAATCTGATCGAGCCCCTCTGCCTGCCGTTCCTCGCCGTTTCCCTGCTGATCGCCGTACGTTGGTTCAAACAGTGCGACAGCGATCACGGGTCCGTGGTGCCGTGGTGGCATCCCTTCGTATACGGATTGTCGTTCAGCGTCTGCCTGTTGTCCCGTCTGACCAACGCGCTATCCGTATGCGTCGGAGTGCTGGTCATCGCCATCATGCTTCTCCGGTGGAAACAGTGGATGGCGCTGCTCAAATGCGCGTTGTCGTTCATCATCGGCATCGCACTGCCGCTGATACCGTTCTGCGTTTACTTCGCGGCGCATCACGCGTTCTATGATTTCGTATACGGCACGGTGCTGTTCAACATCAGCTACGCGGGCAATTCCGAAAGCCTGCTCTCCTCGCAAATCAACACCATCGTGCTCATACTATGCCTGCCTTGCGCAATGGTGCCCGTATCCTTGGCACACATGCTGCTCGAGCGTCGCCGCAATCCCCTTGACTGGACCATAGCGGTATCCGGCATCTTGTTCATCGCATTGTTCTTCAACATCAGCCCATACCAGCATTACGCCGCGGTGGCAGCCATCTTCCTGCCGATTCTTCTGGGTGGTGTATGCCGGTACGCCGATCAACACATCCACATGCACTGGCAGACGCTGGTGGCGTTGGGACTGGTCATGGCCTTGTTGTGCGGGTACCAGGCCAAAGTGGACAACAAGCTCATCTGGTCAGAACCGACGTATGACGAACCGGAATTGGAACAGGTCATCCAAGAGGCCCATGGCGACATAGTCCTCTACAACGTGCTCGTCGGCGCATACCTGCAATACGATCTGAAACCGATGTACCGATTCGCATGGCTCCAAGATTGGGAGGCGTCGTTCAGCGACAGCTATGCGAAACTGCTGCGTGAAGAGTTCTCCACCGCCCGTGCGAAATACATTGTGATGCAACCGTATTACACGATGCCGAAGCCTGCCATCGACCGCATTCTTCATGATCGATACAAGCCTGTACGCACTATCACCGTGGAAGGAATGGATACCGTTGTCTATGAACGTCGATAACACCGAATCCAGCAATCCTCATTCCCCGAGGCATCGCAACCTTCATCCGGACCACGTCACGTGTATCGTCTCAGTGGCGCTTATCGTGATGTTCGTCGCATATTCAGCGCTGACTCTGGCAATGATACCGTTGCACGAACCGTGGCGTGACGAGTCGCAGGCATGGCTCATTTCCCGCGACGCTTCACTGGGCGACCTGTTCGGCAGCATACTGCGCGAAGAGGGACACCCGGCACTCTGGTTCCTGATGCTGATGCCGTTCGCCAAAATGGGAGCGCCATACGTCAGCATGCAGATCATCAGCGCCGTGCTCATGATCGCGGCGCTGACAATCCTATACGTGTCCGACATTCCGGTGGCTGTCAAACTGCTTGCCCCCGTCACCTGTCTGTTCGTGTACGAAATCCCCACGATCGCCCGCTCCTACAGCGTGTTGGCTTTGTCATGCGCCTTAATTATTGCGGATTATCCTCATCGGGACAAGCATCCTTACCGGTATGCGCTATGGTTGGCCCTGCTCTTCCAAACCCATGTGTGGGCTTTTGGCTTTGCCGGTAGCATGCTCATCGTCTGGCTGTACGACATGGCCCGCAACCGCACTCTGCGCGCAAGGAAAAACTACACCGCCCTACTGTTGCCCGTATTGAGCGCCCTGCTGGCGGCAATCGAGCTTTTCCCCAATGGCAGCAATACTCCGCAGATCACGCCTCTGGCAAACTGGTATCTGTCCAAGGAAGGATTGCTTTGTATCGTATTGTTCATCATCGCTTCCAGCTTTAGCGCAGTATTCGTCTCCCTGTGCACGGTGGCATGGGTGACGGTGGTGATCAACCTCGTCTATTTCGGCGTCAACGCCCAGAAAAACTGTGCTCTGCTCTGGATGCTGGCCGCCGTGGCATTGACATTGATGCTTCATGCCCGAAACAAAGCCGCCAACCACAGCCGCTTCCAACGCGTAATAACCATTGGCGTGGCTGTGGCGCTGGCACTTACCCTAGTGCCTAAGACACGCGTCGCATGGCAGGATGCTCTGCAGGACGCCCACACCATCACTTCGATCGGAGCACAATTCGCCCACACGCTTGACGATGACATCGAATCGACAGGAAGCGACGTCATCGTGCCGGTCCGGGATGCCACCTCGGTATATGCGGTAAGCAACTCGCTGCCATATATGAACGCTGATGTCCAAATGTGGAATCCTTTCACCAAGACCCATCTAAGTTATGCCGATCAGCAGTATCGTAACCTCAGCGCCACCGCTGGCAAGCCAAGCCTCCGCACCAGTGATTTACCTAGAAACACCGATACAGGCAAAATGCTTTTCGTGGATTGCACCGGTGCTGATGGCACCGGCCAGCCGGATATACTCAGTCACAATCCTCGATACCATAGAATCAGCCGGACTAGCAGCCAGTCGGCGTATAACGACAGGCTGAACCCGGATGTCACCGGCATCAGCTGCAGCGTATACCGACATAACTGATTTCCCCGCAACAATTCATATGAACAAGAACAAGCAATTCATCATCAACCTCGCTGCCTCATTGGTGAACTTTGCCGTCAATATGGGCATCGGCTTCGTCATCACACCGTTCATCGTCGGCAGAGTGGGAGCCGAAGCGTACGGCTTTGCAGGATTGGCCAACACAATGGTGGGGTATGCGACGCTGTTCACCATAGCCTTGAATTCCGTCGCGGGACGGTTCATCACCGTAGCCTATCATCAGGGAGACAAACGCAAGGCCGACACATATTTCTCCTCAACCCTTGCCGCAAACCTTGTTATGACTCTAATATTGACGGTGGTGGCTGTTCCGCTCATCGTCAATCTCGAGCATGTCATCCACATCTCGCCCCGCCTGGTGACCGATGTCAAATGGCTGTTCGGCTTCGTCTACCTCAATTTCGTCGTTGCCACGATGTCTTCCGCACTGTCCGTGGCGACATTCATTAAGAACAAGCTGTACCTGTCCAGTTTGGCCAATATCGCGTTTTCCATGGTCAGAATCATTGCCATGGTGGTGTGTTTTGCGCTATTCCCAACCTACGTGATGTTTGTCGGTCTAGCCACTTGTCTTGCACAAATCGTCCTGGCAGCATTGAACTACCTGTTCACCGTTCGTCTTACTCCCGAGCTACGCATTGACCGGAAGGCCATCTCACTTCGCGCCGCATGGACAATGCTGGCCAGCGGCATCTGGAACACCGTAATCAAATTGCAACAGATTCTGCAAAATGGCCTCAGCCTGCTCATCGCGAATCTCGCCATCAGCCCATTGCATATGGGCTACTTGTCCATCGCTCAAGTCGTCCCCAACGCCTTGGTGAATCTCATAGGCACCATTTCCGGCTTGTTCTCTCCCGAACAGACCAAGCTGTATGCTCAGAAGCACCATGATGCGCTCCTGAGCGAGCTCAAGGCAGGAATGCGTATCACAGGATTATTCACAAACATCATCGTAGTGACATTATTGGTCAATGGTTCGGCATTCATCGCCCTATGGCAGCCCGGACAGAATACTCGCATGATCTACCTGCTGATGATGCTGACCATGAGCGGTTTCTTCTTCACCGGCATAGCGAGCACGCTGCAAGCGGTTCCCCTGCTGGTGAACAGATTACGTAATTACTCACTCAGCTGGTTGGCATGCGGCGTTCTCTCGCTTTCCGCGACGTTAGTCTGCGTCAAATTCTCCAATTGGGGCATCTATGCGGTCGCGGCCATCCCGCAATTCGTCGATATACTCGCGAACGTCACTTTCGTGCCCGTATACGCGGCCCTCTGCCTTCGACTGCCATGGTCGAGGTTCTATTGCGTATATGCGCAATATCTTGTCTCCACCATACTGGCGGCCACGCTCGGCGCACTCGCTAACATATTGCTGAGCATTCCGCAAACCAATTGGATCGGGCTGCTGGCGTCATGCGCGATAACCGCATTGCTGACACTCGCATCAGACCTGCTTCTGCTGCTTGGGGAACGGGAAAGAACGATGATTCTGCGCAAACTGACGCGACGAAACAGACCCTGACATCACTTGCCCACCACAACACATGGGACCTGAATAAGGTCATCGACAATCCGCAAACCTGCTTAGCGTCTGGAAGGACTCACCGCTCATGTGGTTATTTTCCATACTGGTACTGATTTTTGCGATTATACTGGTTTCCGGCATACATGCGCGGGGACATGAACATGACGCATTCATGTCCAAAGCGCAGACCACATCGCTCCGCGGCCTGGCGATCCTCATCGTGGTCATTCACCACCTCGGCCAACGTCTTGATTCAGCATTGCCATTGACGCTCTATCTCATGAACTTCTTCATAGGCTATCTGGCCGTGGGATTATTCTTCTTCCTTTCCGGATACGGCAACATGCTGTCAATATCCCATATGCAACGATCGTTCGCAGGGAAAATGGCATGGATCGTCAAACGCATCATCGGCCTGCTGCTGATCTTCTATGTCGCGGAAGCCATGGCGTTGATCTGTGAGTTGTTGAGTCATCAACCCATCATCCCCAGTCTATGGGGACTCATCACGTTCTCCCTGCCTGGCTGGGATACGTGGTACATCAAAATACAGTTATTGCTCTACGTACTGCTTTTCATTGCCTGGCTACCGGACAAACTGACCGCAAACGCCCGCCTGGCATTGCTTACCGTTCTAGTGGTCATAGCCATTGTCGTTATGAAGCAATGCGGCTTATCCGAATATTGGTGGAACACTTTGCCGTGCTTCCCCGCCGGTGCGTTTTTCGCCCAATACCGGCAGGCGGCCGAACGTCTGCTGCAACGCTACTGGGCATGGGCGGGTTGCGCGTTCACCGTACTCTTTATGCCCGCGTTCCTGCTGAATTATCGAGGTCAGGTCCTCGCCGGCATCCCCGCGGCATTGCTTTTCTGCTGTGCCGTAGTCTCCTGGAATTTCAAGCTCCGTATTTCAAGCAAACCCTTGATATGGCTGGGCACCATATCCTTTGAGATATTCCTCACCCACACCTTCCTGCTGAAGACACTGGTGCTGGTCAATGTCTGGTCCCTGCCAAGGACCCATGCGATGCTGCCTCTGCTGATCGGCACGTTAATCCTGTCGCCAATCAACAAAGCCATCACCGACCGTATCAAAGCACTCATGCCGATATTCAGCAGCAATGCCGCTTCAAGAAAGAAGAATCATGAAGAATAAACAGCGGATTCAGCGCAACGTCCCATCAGAAATTGCCGCGCATCGCGTATCCTGCTGCGTGGCCGCGGCGCTCCTCCTCATATGGTGCGTGCTGCTGATCATTCCTCCGACTCGCTCGTTCGCCGTTCAGCTGCTTGGAATATGCGGCTTCTGCGGAGTTTGCATCGGCACGCTACGGCTTACATCGCTTTGGCCGGCAATAGTTCCTTCGCGCCAAAAGCGTTGCAGCGATTGCTGTGGCATCCATCGCGGCGGTCGTGTTTTACGCTTGGTATTTCTCGCTGTACCATTATTACCCCACATGGGATCGAATCAATTATTGGTCCATGACTGTCCGTTTCAACGCGGAGACTTCCACATCCCTCGTACACACGATAAAAGACGTCTATTGGTCCATCAACAATTCAGATTACAACGACCTGCTCTGCTGGGTCGCAGCACTGCCTACGCGCCTTGCCCCACAATGGACGACGACCTTCTTCGTCCTTACGATATTGTTCCTGTTGCCGGCAAGCTTCATCATCACCACGTTTGTATACATGCATGTGGCGACATCCACGCAGTGTCAGACGATGGTCCTCGTCACCATCTATGCCGCCATCCTCTGTCTTCCCGCATTCGTCCGTCCCGTTCTCATCGGATATGATGACGTCGTCGTCCTATTGTTATTCGTCATCGTATTGGCCGGCGTGTTCGATTCCCACATTCTTCATTCGACGCCGCTCCGTATCGCGCTTGGCATCGGTTTGGCGGGAACGTTCCTGCTCCGCCGTTGGTTCATTTATGCCTGTCTGGGACTGACCGTCGCCGCAATCGTATATTGGGGATGCAAAATCGCGCTCACCACCGCGAACTGCCGACGTACCCTGTTCTCCGCGCTGATCCGCGCCATGCTGACCATAGGCGTCACAACGGTAGTTTGTCTGGTTCCGTTCCCCGGATTCCTTCGGAAATCACTGTTCGGCAATCAATCCGTCGCATACCAGGCATGGACGATATTCACCTCCTACCAGGCCAAATTCATCAATATCGGTCAGACCGTCGGATGGCTATGGCTGGCGATCGCTGTTGCGGGATTGGCGGTCACCGCATTCACAGGCTTCCGGCACCATGAATCGCATCTGCTCCAACTGGCGTCGTTGCAAGGCGCCATGTTGGTTGGCGCCGCTGTCGGGGCTTTGCTGTTCTGGCAAATTCAGGATTTCAGCCCGCAGCATTGGTATATCGTCTGTGTGTTCATCATCGTCTCCTACTGTCTGCCGCTTGTCTCCTGGCTTAACGTCATCCAAGGAACCGTGGCCGGTCGCGTGGCGTCCGCTGGCGTTGTGCTGGTTTCCCTTATCGGGCTTTGCCATGGCATTGGAGCGTTCACGTTCCCGGAGCCTATGAATCGAGCATTGTCGTACGTCACCGGCACAACCATCACCACTCCCACCAGGAGCAATGATCTTGCCGAGAAGCGGCAGTTGGTCTCCTATCTCCGGCAGCAGACCAAAGGCAAGCGACTGGTGTATTTCGCCGCCGCCAGCGACAATCTCAACTCAACGTTGCCGTTTTCGACATGCCTGCCGGAATGCACCGTGTCCCCGTTCCCCGTGGCCAATGCCGATGTCGATTCCTACAGCGGTTTCAACATGCAATTCTTCGACGCGCAATATGTCGTTCGGTAACTACGACACTCCTGACTTCTACCTGCATGTTTCAACATGCAATTCTTCGACGCGCAATATGTCGTAGTCTCGCAACCCGTGTCATTGCATATGAATCCGAATAACGAGCAGCTTGTCACAACGTTGAATAAGACCGTACAGAACTCCAATAGCGTTGTGGGCAAGCACTACACCAAGATGAAGGCATTCACATTCGATCATGGGGTGACGGCAATCGTGTATGCCCGCACTTCCGAATATTCCCGTGCCGATATACAGCAGATAGCGAAAATCATCGGCGATCTGAATTCGCCTTCCCAATCGCTGTTCAGACAGCAATTCCGTAAGTATCTTGCGTCCAAGGAACACTAAGGCATCACCCTTGGGTCATAGATGCTTGGCTTTCTTCAATATCCATTCCGTAAGGAACGGAGCAAACCATAGGCCAAAGAACTGCATGCGCCGTTTGGAGGACAGGAATAACCCGGCGGAAAACGGCACGCGTCTCAACTGTCCGAAGATCTCGCCAAGCCTGGCATGGATTTTCCGATCCGACCAGTCCAGCCCGGATGCGAAATCGAGATCTTCGATGAACTTGCTGAAGGTCAAGGCCGCACATTGCCGGTAGTTTTTGCTTACGCAATACTCCAGCCTCCTCACCAAGGCCTCCAAACGGTCAAGATTCCTGATGCTGAAACCACTGTGCGTAATGCTACTGTCCGTGGATACATAGTGGTATAGCTCGTCCAGCAATACATTGATGCTCTTGCATCGGTCCACCACTTGATGCAGCACATATTCGTCCTCATGGATGCGACCGACCGGAAAACGCAGCTGGTTCCAGATCGAAGCCGCATACAGTTTGTTCCAAGCGACCACCAGCCGCCAGTCCAGCAAGGCGCGGCGCAGATATTCCTCAGAAGACACAGCGATCCGTTCGTCCGTAATCGGTTCGCTTCCCTGTCGCGCCTTTCCATTGGAGTCCTCGCGAATGATGGCGCACACGGACATGTCGGCACCGGAGATGCCGGCATACAGCCTGTTCACATAATCCGGCTCCACGTAATCGTCGCTGTCCACGAATGCGATGAAATCTCCACGCATGGCGTCCAAGCCGGCGTTCCTGGCATCGGACAAACCGCCATTGGGTTTGTGAATCACACGGATACGATCATCCTGCCCGGCCCATGCGTCGCACAGCCGCGGGCAGTCATCCGGGGAACCATCGTCGATCAGGATTATCTCAAGATGCCGATAGGTCTGCGCCACTATGCTGCGCACGCAACGATCCAACGATTGCTCCACGTTGTATACGGGCACGATGATGCTGATCAATGGTTGTTCGCTCATGTTCACACCTGTCTATTCCCACATACCGGTTCAACGGCCACTGATTATCTTAGGAAAAGCATAGGCTTTGCCGGCGAATCGGCAAGAGCAGGTTTCCGATACGGATCGACAGCACTTACCCACCACCATCGAGGGAATCGGCAAACGACCATCCCATCCAAAAGGAAAGACGCTTTGGCTTGGATGAATAGTACTATCCATTCCAATGGCACTAATGCCATGGAAGAAGAGAATCGTTCCGCGCAAGAGATTTCTTACAGGGCGCAGACGGAGACAGGGGAACAACATATCATGCAATCTTCTCGGCGCATCGCATGGGTGGACTATGCCAAAGGCATCGCCATTATCGGCGTCTTCATATTGCACAGCAACGCCCCTGAAGGCGTCATCCACGTGGTGGATGCGTTCTGCATGCCCTTGTTCTTTCTGCTTTCCGGCTTTGTTTTTTCAATCCGCAGGTATTCTTCGTTCCGGTCTTTCCTGTGGAACAAGCTACGGACGCTGATTTTCCCGGGAATATTCTTCGCAGTCATACCGTTCGCCATAGAACGCGTCATCGGAATGTTTTCCGGCAGAGTATGGACGGCAAAGGCCTATGCTGAATGGGTTCTGGGCATTGTCATCAATCTTCGCGGACATGAGGGTTTTGGAAGCATTCCATGGTTCCTTGCCTGCCTGTTCGTGGTCGAAATCGGCGGATATATCCTGTTGCGCTTGTCCAAACGCGTTTCCTTCCCCGAATGGACATTCATCGGAATAGGCGTCGTAAGCATGCTCATCGGTTACCTGTACAGCTCATTCATCCATATCGTCCTGCCATGGGGAGTGGATATCGCCCTGTCGATGTTCGGTTTCTTCGTTTTCGGATGTGTGTTGCGTAGTCATCGGGAAACGATGGAACATGTAATGCGTCCTTTCACCGCCGTCATCGCGGTGGTGCTACTGATGGCGGCAACCATATTGAACGCGTGGCAGCCGGTCAATGTGTACATGAACACGTACGGCGACATCGGCTGCTACCTAGTCGGGGCGTTCGCCGGCATATGGGCCATACTCGCAATATGCATTGTCTTGGGACGTATCCCCGCTGACAGGTTCCTCTTTCCGGCAATCATCTATTGCGGACGTAATACTCTAGTGTTTTACTGCGTGAACGCATCCATCTATGGTAGCTTGATTCCGTCCATTTTGGGATGGGTCGGACTCGATACCGATGGTGGCTCTGTAACGAATCAACTGCTGTGCATGCTGGGAGCAATCGCCATCAATCTAATCATCTGTTCCGCCGTAGCGGAAATCATGAATCGTTGGATGCCCGAAGTGTTGGGCAAAACGCGCACTTGTCATTAATTCTTTCTTGCACTAAGCAATATGAAGTTTTCTCTTCACCATACCAATCAATAGAGAACGCTCCTTCCTCCCTAACAACAGGAACGTATCCAAACACAACGTGACCAAAGCATACAGACAGCATGTCAAAATCAGTGAGACCCAATTATCTGCAATCAGACCGAATACACATCTAATTCCCCAACAGACTGCGGCCGCTACCGAAGTGGAAGCAAAATAACGTATGTAAATTGGATAGAACTCGAATTTCCGGACATGCAAGCACTTGGACGCGTATATGGGCACGAATGTTACATTGGCCAGAAACTCAAACATAGGGGGAATCGCTGCCACAAGGAACACACCCCATCTCGGTAAAATCTCAATGGAAGTGATCAGCATAACCATAGATACTGCACTGTAAACGAGCCATCCAATGGAGTACTTTTTCAAACGGTTAACAATCAATGGCAGGTTCTGCAATGTCACGGCAACACCAGAGGCCAGTAATCCGAGCATAGTCATTGTGAGCAGCTCGTACAATAAAGTCGTATCCTGCCCATGTTGCCACAGACTCATGAAATCATTTCCCACAACCAGAAGAACCACAAAGATGATGTTCGTGAAAAAACCGGATACTTTCATACCAGACTTGATGTCATCAACCAATTCTTTGTACTTGCCCTGCGCATAATATTTCGTCTGTTCGGGATAGAATAGACTCGCCACAGTGATTGTCAGGCTGCTAATCTGATTCGGAATAGTCTGCGCGACGGAAAGCATGCCCATGAGGTATGGGCTAACCATAAGGTTCGCCACCAACAATTGTAGACCGAACATCATGATCTGCTGTAGCCTAGTAACGACATTCCAAATTCCAGCCGCAAGCATCTCGCGGACACTCGTCCATGACACTGAATCCCAATGAAAAGATATATCAGGAAGCAACACATGTGTATAAACACGATTCATCGTCGTCAACACCGTAGATGCCAAGCACACGGCTAAGCCCACATAGCAGACTTTCGGAGGCAGTATGCCGAAGAGTATAACCATAACTGCCACACGTACAAAGGAAAAGACCAGATTGGCGATGCTGTTCAGATAAAGTTTGTTCTTCACGAATGTAGCCACAGAGTATACCGTGGATATCGTCGTAATGACAAACTGCAGAAATATGAAAATGAACAGCATCTTCACATCGCCTATAAGGTGAGGGGAGATATTCACCAGTTTGTCAAGAAACACTACCACTGGAATCGCAATTATCGTAAGTATGAGAACCATGACGGTATTGGCGGCGAGAGTGGACGAATAATACCGGTTCGCCTTAGGCTCATCCCCCTCATGGTACGCAACCGTAATGAAACGCCCTGCCACCGAGGTAAGTGCAACAGTAAGAAGCTGCGCATAACCCACAAACGTATTGGCCAATCCAACGAATCCATATGCCTCCGCACCAATATTATGCACGATATATGGAGTGAGGAACAAACCGATGCCAATGGAAACCGCGAAATTCACCAAGCTCGCAGCCATGTTTACGAACAGTTGTTTTTTATCTCCCACAATTCTGCCTATTACTCATCAATCATCCGATTCTATTCAGCAATACTTTACACTTTTCGACTACTCGTCGACGCCAATATATCGCTTTCACTGTCCATTCCGGATTCACACAAAGCAATACAATATGCTTCCATATCTCATCAGGAATCGCATCACGAACAGCATCCGCCAAATCATGCAACCCAACTACTCGAGATACTACTGCGTTCCTATTCTCCGGATCTCGCCAATCCAATTGAGCACTGAGAGCCAAATCGTCCAGAATCATCTGAATTAACGGAACAATAAGCCCGCCCCCTTCACCATGTTCGACGAATGCATCCAGCCGTTGCAGCCACGCATCAATCCGGTCAAGGTAACGAACGTTATACCGTGCATGCATGATGCTTCCCTGATGCTGCACATAATGGTAAAGCTCATCGGCCATGACAACGACCTGATCGCATTGGTACATGATTTCGTGGAAGACGAACTCATCCTCATGAAGCCGCCCTTTCGGGAAACGCAGTCCTTCCCAAAAGGAGCGGTGATACAACTTACTCCATGCCGTCACGGCATTCGGATCAACGTAGGTCAGCCCCAAACACTGACGACCTGACATCACACGCTCCTGCGGGCGCGCCTTTCTGGATTTTCGCAGAGCATTGCCGCTCTCATCCTCACGAACCACATCGCATATGGATAATGTGGAGGAATGCCTGCTGAGCGCGTCAAACATCCCCTCAATAAACCTCGGATCAACATAATCATCGCTGTCAACAAATGCAATATACTCACCAAGACACACATCCAATCCGGCGTTCCTCGCCTCCGACAACCCACCATTCACCTTATGGATAACCGAGATGCGGTCATCTTTGTCTGCCCAGGAATCACACTTCACCGATGACCCATCCGTCGAGCCATCATCTACAAGAAGAATTTCAATCCTCGAATAAGTTTGAGCAATGATGCTTTCCACGCACCGATCAAGGAACCCCCCGACGTTATAGACAGGGACAATAACACTTATCAGGGGCTGATTCTGCCGCACTCCCAATATCACCTCGAATTATTCAACTCACTCCACGGAATTGCAGGCTTCATTTCATCAATCCAAGGACCCAGAAATTAACCAATCTTTCTCATGTTCATTGTAAAGCAACCGGTATGACTTATCAGCCATGATTATTGCGCAGTGCTCCACATCTCACCTAAAATATCTCCGACATGAAGTTCAGTACAATATCAAGTTAGACAAGGATGGCCTGCGATTATCTCGGGAAAAACGTCCGCACCAACCTACCCTGACATAACCAAAGGAAAACATTATGAGTAAATGTACATTTATCATTCCTTACTATGGGCATTTTCCGAATTATTTTCAGTTGTTTTTAAATTCTTGCAAAAATAATCCGAATTTTGAGTGGCTAATTTTCACGGACGACCATACCAATTACGATTGGCCGGCGAACGTCCACGTTCATTACGAGACATTCGCCGACATGCAAGCACGTGTCCGTAATGCCTTCCCCTTCCACCCGGAACTGAGGGCTCCATATAAATTGTGCGATCTCAAACCAATGTACGGATATCTCTTCAGCGACTATCTGAAAAACACGGGTTTCTGGGGATACTGCGACTGCGATCTCATCTTCGGCGACCTTGATGCGTACATCACCGACTCCATGCTTGAGAACCATGACAAAATATTCTTGATGGGGCATTGCTCTTTGGTACGCAACACCGAAGAAATCACCACAAGATTCATGCAGCCATTGAACGGTAGACTTCTATACCAAGACGTGCTTCAATCAGATCGGATCTTCACCTTTGACGAAAGTTATCTGCCAACGAATGTCAACAGGATCTTCGAACAAAGCGGAGCCCGAATTTTCAAAGAGGACTATTCAGCGAACACCAGAGCCCGTTCCACGCACTTCCAACTGACCCGATATCAGGACGACCTACATTCCTATATGACCGAGGCACCAATGCGAGCCGTGTTTACTTGGGAACATGGGCATCTCTACCGATACAGCAAACCGCTGAACGCATTCACCCGTCAGGAACTCATGTATATACATCTTCAGCGCCGTCATATGACCGTCGCGGATCAGAGCCTCGACACAGCCGATTCCTTCAAAATCATCCCGGGCTCCTTCGAAAAGCTCGAAGTCGAAACCGTGACTGAAGAGAATTTCGAAACCATCCGTTGGAACAGTAAGAAAAACGACGCACGGCACCGCAGGGATATCTTCAAAGGCGATGTCAAATTCTGGTCGAAGCGAATCATCGGCAAGCTGAAGAAGTAAGAAAAAACGAATGGGTATGCGAGGAATCAGCGCCCTCGCATACCCGTTCAACACGTTCAGTTAGCTTCAAAACGACGAATCAGGTTCCCAGATATTTTTGAATCGATTTTTCTGGCGAACAGGCATCCAGACTCAAGAACCTTTTCATAATCACTCTCGTCCAGATACGCGGGCAAACTGCCATTACGCCTGTGCCAATCAGAGTAGCGCAGATTATTTGGGTCAATATCGTCCTTAAAACGCGACACACCCAGAATCGTCTGGAAAACAAATTCTTCAGGTACCTGCAACCGGTACACGTCATGCATGAACTTTGGATTATTCTGAATATAATCAAGCACATATCGCATCGGTTTTTCCGGCATGGACATCCATACCAGCCCTTGCGCTATATCATGAATACCACCGATATTATCGTTCAATAGTCCAAACGTACGCTGCACCCAATTGTCCGCATTTCTTACGGCATGCACGATCTTGTTCCAGTAATTGAATCGCCATAGATGATTCTTGTATTGGAAGAATTTCTTCTGATGATTCTCCATATGAGACAGGTCACGATAATCCATATAGATTTTCGTATTTCCTGTAAAGAAATCCTTAATATATTGATTGCCATACACGGGATAATCCTGTCCCGAAATCAAATGCAGATAGCCGTCATCCGCCGTCCACTCGCATGCCTCGCACACGAGATCAATCAAGGCCAGCAAATGCTTATAGCTTCCCCAAGTAATGTCATATACGGACACGGCATGGACTCCAGGCAATTCCTCCAACTGCTTCACATCACCCTCACCCAGCGCAGTCGACGACTTATCGATGTGAACGAACATGTTGAAATCGGCACGCAGCCGATTCACTAAGCGATAGAGATTATCTGGATCTTTGTATGCGGTCACGACAAATGAATGGCTTCTGGTTTCGGTAATCATATCGTACGCCCCCTCACTTGGATTTTTCCCCGAATGCCGATACCGAGGCAACATAAACAGTGGGAACATGCGCCATCATCCATATTTTCACTTTATGGGAGATGGTCAGCGTTCCATCCTTATAAACCTTCTTCGCGGCATAGGCCAGTTTTTCCCGCCAAACGGCAAGCACTTCCGCGCCCATATGCTTTGAAGCCAAGTCATAGACAATGTCGTATCTGCCTTGCATGGCGAAGAACGCGAGCGCATTTCGGTCAGCATATCCGCTTTCGGAAAGATACTTGCAGCATTTGTCGGCAATGATGGCACGATCAAAACTATGTTCGTTCAAACTGGCGGTCGTAATGGAGTTCTTGCGGATCCGGTAACGGTACAGCGCCTTTGGATTGAAGTAGATTCCCTTCATCGTGCGGTACACGTGGGCGAGCACGTAATAGTCCTCATTGTTCAGACCTTCGGGGAACCGAATGCCATCCTCTCGGAAGAAGCGCGCGTCGAACAGCTTGTTCCATACCGCGCTGGCCATACGATCCTGATGGTAGAGGAAGGAACGCAACGCTTGGTCAGATGTGAAGACACGCGCCGGCAGATGCCCGTCGATATGTTCAGTGTCGCCATCTTCAAAGTTTTTCTCCGTGCCGCACATCACCACGTCAACTTCATGTTGTTCCTGCATCCACTGCCACATGGTACGCAGCATGTTTGGGTCGATCCAGTCGTCGCTGTCCACGAAAGCGATACAATCACCCCTCGCCTGGTCAAGTCCGGCATTACGCGCGGAAGACAATCCTCCGTTCGCTTTATGAATGACGCTGATGCGATTATCTTTCGCCGCCCACATATCACATTTGCCCGGGCAAGCATCGCGGGAGCCATCATCGACGAGGATGATTTCCAAGTTGCGATAGCTTTGCTCGACAATGCTCTTGACACATTGATCAAGATACCGTTCCACGTTGTAGACGGGAACGATCACGCTGATCAGTAGCTCATCGGGAACCTCATTACTCATGCGTGCACCGTCACAATGCTTTCGGCGTCAAAACGCTTGGACATACAGGTTTCAACCTCCGGGAGGAAATGCCCGACCGCAATGTACATCACCAGGAATTCGCTATCCGGCAGATTCAGCAACTTGCGGGTGGCCTCGTCTCGATTCATCGGCAGCATGGTGTTCAAAGGGCATGCGGCAAGCTGCTGCTCCTCAAGCGCAAGCAGCAGAGACATTCCGAACAGTCCACCATCCGTATATCCCTCATTGCGCTCATCCTGATTCATGAAGGCCTGATTGTCTGCGGTGAGCAGAATAAGTGCCGGTGGCATCTTATATCCACGGAATCCGCCCTGCAGTGGCATCAGCTTGGCAATCAAATCGGCATTGGTAATGATGTGCACACGCGTGGGTTGACGATTGCATACTGATGGGGTGCGCATGGCGATGGCCACGGCTTGCTCGATGTCTTCGGCACTGACCGGCTCGTCGCTGAATTCACGTACGGAATGGCGTGCTTGAGACAGCTGGCTGTACGTAAGCTCCGCATTATGCGTTTTATCGGCGGCTTTGATGGTCAACACACCTCCGACATGCCCCTGCGCCTGGCCTATCTCATTCCACAGGTCATCCGAAAAGAGGCAACGCATGTAAGTAAAATCATAACCATTGCGTTCATGACGCGTACGATATTCGTGCAGCGCGCAAATCGCGGATTGGAAGATCTCATTGTTCGCATATTGCGTGTCAACGTTGCGCAGAGCCGCCAACAAAGGAGCAAATTGAGCAAGTACGCCTTTGCCGAATCCGAAACGGAAATCCCGATGGCTCAATCCCTTTTCAATCTGATGGGTAAAGAAGATGATTCGGGTTTCCAGATGTGCTTTCCTCATAGATCCACGCTTGGCGTAGTTTCGTCTGAAACGCCTCATCTGGTGAATGGTTTCGCGGCGCAATTTCAAGGAGGATTGCACCCCGCGCACCCACGCAATCAGTGACTCGGGGACTATGCTTTTCAGCTTCTCTCTCATGTTTCCGGTCCTTCTAGTCCTTCAGCGCATCACGCAGGTATGCTCTGGAGCGTTCGACTTCACGCCCCAGTTTTTCATTGGCAGAACGATAATCGATGGTCGAATCGTCTCAAGCCTCGCCCTCGATGAGCTGCCTGCTGTCCAATCCACACAGCTTGAGCAGCGAGCTCATACGATCGTCCATGTTGACTTTGCCGTTGTGCTTGCCGCGTACCACATAGAACTGCTTCTCGAATTTGATGGAGAACGCCGTGCCGTGGAAGGATGCGGACAACACATAGTCGGCGTTCTTGATCAAGCTGAGATAATGGTTTGGCGCAGCCACTTCAAGCAGATGGAAACCATATTTCTTCAGGCCATAGGACTTATTGCCAGTGAACATCACATATACCGGCAGCCCCTTGCTCTGAGCAAACGCCTGGACCGCCTTAGCTGCGGAATCATTGAGTTCGATGGAGTCAATGGCGTAGTAGAAGATGTACGGCTCATGCACCAAAGGTGCGTCGGTGATGGGATCATACGCATCGGCATCAATCAACAACGTCGGATCGAGTACCTGTTCCACATGCTGCGGCACCAACGGCTGCAGATATTCCTGCGCGGTCAGCTCACGCACCGCGATGGACTGGTAGCCGGACAACAGTTTGGCATAATGCTCGGCAAGAGCCTTGTCTTCCTTTTTGTCGAGGATATGGCCGCCCATGCTAGAAGCGTAGGAAATCTTACGTCCTTGATGCACGAAGCTCAACAGGTAGGCGTCGGAGTAATCCCAGGCGTCCGTGTTCCAGATTTGATCACTGCCTGACACGAAAACATCGTACTTGCCATTGAGATCCTCCAACTGTTCGACGGTCTCATAGAACTTCGGAGTAAGGCTCAACGCCTTATGCTGCAAATTCACAAAGTCATCGTGACGTTGCTGAATCAGCTTGTGGTGGAAGAAGGCATACGCGTTCTTGGCAATGTCCTTCGGACCGGACACCTTCTTATACACGTCATACAGATACTGCTGGCGCGGCGTGGAAAAATCGATGACGTCGCATTCATGGCCGAGCTGTTCAATGGCTTTCTGCGTGGCGAACGCCTGCAAGAACGAACCATTGTTATGGGCTGCATGGTAGGTAATCAGTGCAATCTTCATCGCGCATCTCCCTTCACAGCGCTTTTGTTGTCGTATAATTTGCGTTGCCAAAACAAAAATGGGCAGATTCTTGTTCCTAGGTAGTTGACCCGATCCTTAACAGATAGGTATCGCATGGTACTCCAGGGAAGCGTGCGGAACAATCGAAACAGTACTTCCAATCTCTTATGCACTTGTTCATCCGACCAGTCCAACTGCCGTGCCCGATATATCGAATCCTTAAGCTGACTAAAGAACCCTGGAACCAAATCAACAGCGCCTTCGTCTAACAGAAAATGCACTTTGCCTATTAATGCCTCGATAATATCAAGAGAACGCAAAGTATACCTGGAATGCACAATACTGCCATCACGTTCGATGTAATGGTACAGACGTTCCGGCAGCAGCACCGCGGCACGGGCACGGCCAAAAATCCTGTACGCTACAAACTCATCCTCATGTATTTTTCCCAGAGGATATCGAATGCCGTCCCATAGCGAGCGGCGGTAGAGCTTATTCCACGCCACTACGTTATCCATGCCGTTCTCGTCTCCACGCTGCCTCATGCAATCCAAACCCGAACATGTTCGTCGAATATCCGTAACCGGGGCATATTCTTCACGCCGAACCGGAGCCGTCTGGGCAACGGCACGGCCATCAATATCTTCATGAAACACCGAGCACATGGCAAGATCGACTTGAACGTCCCTCATAGCATCAGCCATGATGGCGATATAACCCGGCTCCACATAATCATCACCATCCACGAAAGCGATGAACTCACCGACGGCCACATCCAATCCGGCATTCCGAGCTGAAGAGAGGCCTCCATTGGGTTTGTGAATCACACGAACGCGAGAATCCCTTTCGGCCCATGCATCACACATCACCGGACACTGATCCTTACCACCGTCATCCACCAGAATGATTTCCAGATCGCGATACGTCTGATTCACCACACTACGAACGCAACGATCAAGATACGGCTCCACCCCATATATAGGAATGATCACACTCACTAAATCCGACACGTGTCGCTCACCTCCAATACAGTTTCCACAAGAACGGCATATTTACAACGAACGCGACTTTGGTACGTCGGTCTACAGCCACGCGTCTGATTTCCCGCAAGTACACACCTCGATACGGTGATGAAGCCACACAACGGACAAAGCGCAATAGCTCCGTTTCGTCAACGCTCCCTGCTGCTTTGCCGGCATCATAGACCGCCCATAACGTGTCGTTCGCCATACGCAGATATAGACCACGTCTATTCGCATCACTGATCGGCATGTCCCGATAAAACGCCAAATGCCTGCCATGGGAATATTCCAAATCGTGTGTCTTTCCCGAACGAAATCCACGAACCAAACTGTCCGCATGCTGTAGATACAGATACGAACATTGCGGAGAGAAAACCACACAAATACCACGAGCGAGAAGTTCCAAAACAAATACCGTATCCTCGCCAAACGCAGCATCACGAGCAAATCGTAAGTCTCCGATGGTCGCACGCCGATACAGTTTTCCCCAGCATTGATAGAGCAACTCATCATTATCAAAAGCGCATAACCGATTCGCCACATCTTTTTCATGGCGTTGGCGAGTGTCAATTACTTCTTCCTGACGCACAGTCCTGCTCCCCTGGCTGACAGTGCCGCCATCGGCAAGCTCTTCGACAACGTCGTATCCGCACACCACCATATCCGCAGAATGCTCGTGCGCACATCTCAAAGCCCCCATGACCGCATCTACACGCAACTGATCATCGCTATCGACGAACAATACATACTCGCCGATAGCAGTGTCCAAACCAGCGTTACGTGCTTCGGACACTCCTTTACAGGTTTGATGAATCACACGAATACGCTGATCACGCTCCGCGGCCGCATCACAGAGTTCCGACGATCCGTCTGTAGACCCATCATCAACCAGTATGATGTCAAGCTTCGGGTAGATCTGCGAGCGCAAGCTATCCACACAAGCATCGAGGTAATTCTTCGCGTTCCGCACCGGCACGATAATGCTTACTGAGGGTAAGGGAGATATCTCAATATTTCCAGTCATGATCTACCTCCTTTTCTTATGTAGAATTCCTGCAGTCGGGCGGCTACATCAGACATTTCGTATCCTGCGGACCGCACCTCGGCAGTTCGATTCTTCCGTTCAGGCGCATTCCTGAGCATGTCGTTAAGTCGCTCCGCCCAAATCTCTGGTCCGTTTTCCAATTGTTCGAAATGCATAAGATCACACACCCGAGCCGCTTCCGGCACTACACCGGCGGAACCAAGGCAAGGCAAACCGGCGCATTGCGCTTCGATATACACGATGCCCAGTCCTTCGGCCACCGACGGAAGCACGAAAGCATCCATGGCCTGGTAGAGTTCTGCGACGTCGGCACGCTGCCCAAGCAAATGCACACAGTCTTCCAAATTCATCTCGACGACGCTACGTTCGATCTCCTCCCGCAATAAACCATCGCCCACTAGAATCAACACAGATTCCGGATGAATGACATGGTAGCGCTCGAACATACGCATCAGGAACATCGGGTTCTTCTGCGGTCGCAATCCACCGCAGAATCCGATGACTGAAGTGTGTTCGGCGATTCCCAACTCACTGCGGAGCCTTTTCCTGACTGCGATGTTATAGGCGAATCGCGCGCTGTCTATGCCATTGCGAATCCAGGTGTAGGGCTTATCAGGAAACATAAAATTCGCCGCCAAATCCGAACAAGCGAAATAATGGGTGGGGTATCGGTCAATATCTTTGGCAATGGCCCGGCCTCGCATGTCCCACAGCAACGCCCGTAGCGGGTTTTCATGATGCTGGTATTCCTCAATGTTATGGGAATGCAGAACGCGTAATCCGATACCTGCGCGCTGCGCATACTTCAATGGTAACGCATAGGGAAAGTTCGCATGCATGTGGACCCCCACGATTTCCGGATGCTGTCGGAAGAACTTCGGCAGACACGTGCGTGAACGGATCAGGGAATCTCGCTGTGGAACGAGTTCCCGATATACAGTTCCCCCCATGTCTCGAATCTCATCTTCGAAATGCATTGGACCGTCATGATGATCCTGCAGAAAATCGAACTGCACCTTGGTCCGATCCATATGACGGTACACGTTCATGATGAAGGTCTCGATCCCCCCCAGACTGGTGGTCATTCCCCATTGGAGGATATGAATAGGCTGTGATTCCATGTTTCATCCCCTCTTCGCACCATCGATCAGCGACAGCAAATACCGCACCTGATCGTCATAATCAAACCGCTCACCGCGAAGATTGGAGCTTAAAGCATCGCGCAAAGCCTTATCGTCAAGCAGACGGCCAATACCCTCAGCCAATGCGGTCTCATCGGGATGAACCAGGATTCCATCGTGCCCGTCGGTGATCTGTTCATGAGAGCTTGGTATGTCGGATGCGATAACCGGCTTGGCCAGAATCCTCGCTTCCTGCAGCGCAAGGCTGTACCCCTCATATCGCGACGGCTGCACGTAGATGTCGGCCGCGCCGATGTATGGGTATGGATTATCGACACGTCCCTTCAGCATGAAGTATTGCTCAAGTCCGTAGTCACGAATCATCGTTTCCAGTTCGGCCCGCTGGTCTCCTTCACCAAGCACAAGCCAGAGGAAATCCATTCCTCGTTGGCGCAACTGAGCTGCGGCTTTCACCGCTATGTCAATACCCTTTTGGGGGAGTAACCTTCCCAGTGTGACGATTTTGTTCGCATGTTGGGTGAAATCGTCAAGTAGTGGCTGAGACGCTTTGCGCCTGATATCATCCACGTCCAGCACGTTATACAGCACTTCGGCCTTGGCTGCGTACGCGGGAGCCAGTTCATCGAATCTGCGTTTCACCGATGCCGAAACGCAGAACACCTTGTCATATCCGCTCAGGTACGGCATGGCCAATGGCAACCATTCCATACGCTCGTCATGCATCCATGTTGCACGGAAGTCGGCATCCAGGCGGGTTCCGATAGTGGTGGTCAGTGATCCGTAGCCTCGAAAATCGAGCACGGCATCGAAATGTTCCTTCGGTAAATCGAGGACATGGGAGATTGCGTAGTCATATACCAGATTGCGCTCTCCGTTGCTGCAGAGAGTCAGAAGCTTGCGTCCGAATCGATACAGAACGCGTTGCATCGCACTGCAGTCGGAGAAATCGTTAAGACCGATGGCATAGGCGAAATTCGAGGTGAAACTGCAGTGTCGAACTGTAACCTGGTCAGGGATCATCTTCAGCAGGGGACCTTTGCGTTCAGCCGTCAACAATGTTACGGAGGCTCGACCGTAATCCAACGCACGCAACAGACGGACCAGAGCGATTTCCATGCCGCCGTCGCCGAGACCGCACAAAACAACAATGCGTGTACGAGATGCATCAAGCATAATGTTTCCCCTTCTCATGATTCCAGATAGGGTAAAACAATGAAGGGTAAAAGACTCCGCCAAGAATACGCATCCAATAACGAGACGGCCGCAGTCGCTTCAACGCGTGCCACCAGTATTTGCGCAGAATCGCCAGATATTCGGCACGATGCGTCGCATCGTCATTAGCGTAAGTACGTAACAGAAGTTCCTCCGCCAGAATGGCATATGACGCCAGTACCGAAGACTTCGACTCCCTTGGAACAATAGACACCATGCGTTTGTGCGCTTCCAAACATGTTGCCACTGATTCCAGATCCAACTTATGAGAAGTGGAATTGGGATTATTCCGGTAATTGTACAAACAACGGTCGGTGCTCACCGTCACCGTTGACAACAACGCGTACTCCACGCTGAACAGCAGATCCTTACACATGGTGATTTTCGAATCAAACCGAAGATTTTGCCGCTCTATCAGCTCACGTGAGAAAAATTTGTTCCACGCATACCCCTTCACTCCGGAGTATGCGAGAATGACGTCCAATGCGTCTTTTCGTGAGAGCACACCGGAAGAGATTCGATAGTCAGACGTTTTTTCACGAACGGTGTAGGGAGTATCTTCGTCCAGTACGCTCCGATAATTGAAAATAGCCATCTGCGCATGCTCACTTTGAACCAACCCGAGCAATCCCTCGATGGCCTCTCTTTCGAGCCAGTCATCCGAATCCACAAATTCCAGCCAGTCTCCTTCTGCCGCATCAAGACCGGCATTCCTCGCCGTGGAAACACCACCATTGGCTTGGTGAATCACCATGACGCGGGAGTCCTTGTCGGCCCACGCATCGCATAAGTCGGCACTACCGTCGGTGGAACCATCATCTACCAGAATTACTTGAATGTTGGCATATGTCTGCCGTAACAGGCTGTTGACGCAGACATTCAGATAGTTACCAGTGTTATATACAGGCACGATAATGCTGACCAAAGGAGTGCCCGTATTCATGAACGATCTCCAACCACTCGCTGCAGCATATGGTACGCCCTAGGAGCCAAGGACAACAGCGTAAGTCTAACTTTTCTTGAGACTGGGACTGTTCCGTCGTGCAATGTCGGCCAGAGGTAACGTCTCATGTCACGCGCAATCCGCCGATATATCTCATGCGGGGTATCACTCTGAAAGATGTTGAACAGTACATCGGCACGACTCTGCAAGCGAAAGTAATTCAGAGCACTCTGGTTATGGTAGCCATGCCGGGCTAGGTAGTCACAGCATAGATCGGCAATCTGGATTTCATCACATGAATGGTCATTAAACAAGTTCATATGCACGATGGAGCCTTGCCGGATGCGGTAATGATACAGCGGTTCCATCCGCACGAAGATCTTATTCATCTGCAAGAAAACTTGCGCAAGCACATAATAGTCCTCACTATTCAATCCTTCATGGAAGCGAACACCATGCTCACTTTTGAAAAAACGAGCATCGAACATTTTGCCCCATACCGGCCCGGCCAACGACAGATGATATAGGAACTGAATCATGGCCTCTTCACTGGTCATGATTCCTTCGGGTGTGCATCTTGCATCGGTGACTATACTGCCATCCTCTAAATCGTGCATGCATGAGCACATCACTATATCCGCGCCGCTTTGCTCGTGCCAATGCAGCAGTTCGGATACATAGTTCGACTCCACATAGTCATCGCTATCCACGAATGTGACCATGTCGCCAGCGATGACGTCCAGTCCGGCATTCCTTGCCGATGCCAGACCACCGTTCTTTTTATGTACCACACGAATGCGGGAATCACGCGCCGCCCACTCGTCACACATCTGGGGACAGTCATCCGGTGAGCCATCGTCCACTAAAACAATGTCCAATCGTTCGTGATCCTGCTCCACAACACTTCGTATGCAACGGTCAAGATAGGATTCCACTCCGTACACGGGAATTACCACAGATACCACTGTCTGGCTCGTCATCAGTCAGCCCTCGTTCCACTCGAATCAAATGAACGCAACAGCCATCGCCAGCCATCAAAAATCGTCGCCATTCCATATCGTTCGGCATTACTGCCGCTCATAGATGAATATTCAACACGCTTGGCCCTGTCATCAATCAGTGTGTTGATGGTTGCGGCCATGGTGTCAATGTCCCCCACCGGCACGACCGTACCGTTGATTCCATCTTCAATGACTTCCGATGGGCCTGTTGGACAATCGAAACTTATCAGCGGCAGACGATACGCCTTGGCCTCAAGCAGTACCATCGGCAATCCTTCAAAACGGGATGTCATCACGAACATGGCAGACCGTCGGTAATATGAGTCCATGTCGTCAACCCGTCCCTTAAGAACCAGCTGGTTATCCAAGCTCGCATCGTGAATCATTTGCTCTAGGACGGGCCTATCCTCGCCTTCTCCGAGAACCATCCACTGCCAATCTGGATGATTCGGCAAAACCTTGCTCGCAACCTTGACCAGCAAATCGAAGCCTTTCTGGTAGGTCAGCCGTCCAGAGCTGAGGATCAGGCGGGAGTCAGCATCATAGGAAACCTCAGTAGGTGTTCCCATGGGATTCGCAATCGCCATGATCGGACATTTCAGCTTGAGGTTGCCTTCATAAAGCTTTCTGTCGGTTTCGGTCAATGTCACGATGGCATCCGCACGTCGTGCCGCCCAACGGCGGGTCAGCTTACGGTAAGGCACTCCAGGATTCTGTAGGTAATTGAAGTGTTCCCATGACACCACCTTCACGCCGGTACTATGCTTGACCGGTAATGAGTACATATCCAAGATACCGTCAATGTCAATCAACACATCGATATGCTGGTCATCAACAATGTTCCGCAATCGTCTGCAGGTATCGAAATAGTGTTGCATGCCATGCGTGACCGTCGGGTACAGTTCAAATCGGCGGATACTCGGATCAATCGAGAAGAACGGACTATCGTGCTCCTCAAACAAGCTAACGAACGAAATCTCGTAATCGGTCCGTGCCAAAAGCTCGTTGGCAATCATGATGGACACGTTTTCCGTGCCACCTGATCGGGTGATGTCGCCGGAGAAAAACCCAATATGCATCAGGCCTCCATCTTTCCAGCCACATTCGCATGTCTGCCAATGCGTCCCTTAATCTTATTGATGTCCTGTTTCCATTGGGACAAGCGCTGATTCTGGGAAAATACCAGCAATTGCAACACCGGGAAGGTGGCCGCCTCATGACGAACCCACGAGCCAAAATCCGGTTCGAATAACACGGACGCAAGCACATAGCCCAGGAAAATCGAAATGGCCAGAAACTGCGTCTCATCTTCAATCTCGTCGAGTTTGCCGAACAAGTGCGCCAGATATATGGTCACGGCGACCTGGAAACAGAAGAACGGTAGATATTGTATGCCTTTTACCGCCAACTCGAAGGGAATCATCATGCGGAACGCATTGATCAGATAATTCAACAGGAACAATGGCAGACTCGAGGAATTGTCTCCACCAACCCAGTTCTTGATGATGGTGACGCTGTCGACGTCATCCTCTCGACCACTCAGACTATAGTCGCGGATGCCCATGATCTGCTCATACTCGTCGTGCATGGCCACACTAGCCACCACCATCATCATGCACACCAGCAGATACATCGTCACCGTCGTGATGATGATCTTGACCGCAGGAGGAAACCTATGATTCTTGCGGAACACCGTCAAAATGCAGTAAATGGCAAGCACAAGCGCGGCAATCAGCACATAGTAGGAGCGGAATACCTTGCTCTCGAAATACAGGATTACCGCTGCAAAAGCAATCTTCATGGTAGAACTTTCAATCGGCATCAGTAACACCAGATAGACCGCCATGAAGAACAGGAACTGAATAACGTCCTTACCGATATTGAACACGTAAATATTCAATAAACCGATGCAGGCCAGCAAAAAGATGGCTTGTACCATGTCGGGTTCGGGAAGCCCGAGCACCATGAAAAACACGATTACGGTCAACAGCATGCCTAGGAACCAACTCCACTGACTGATGGAGGTGAACCCAAAGATGTTGATGGCCTTGAAGAAGTTCGCCGCGACAATATAACTACCGGTCCAAGCCTTTACTCTCATATCTTCATTGACCATGCCGACAATGCGGTTATTATCGTAGAAGTATTTTGCCGGAAGCATCATGGTCAGCAGCTTGGCTGCCAACATCACAACGAAAGTGAGAACCAGAACAGCGTTCTTGTTACGGCTCTCCCACCAGCTGCCTTTGTTCCCAAGTCCAAGCTCATTGCTCATGAATCGTAATCACCTCAAACACGTGTGGATTCGGCCAACGCGTCCACATAGAACCTTTGCAACCATTCCGCGTTGGCCTTGATGTCGAACCCCGCCTTAGTCACCTTGCCCGCGCCTTCCGTGCGATTGGTTCCGGCGTATTCGGCATGCTGGTCCAGAATCCGTTTGGCCCATTCCGCAGGAGTGGCATTCAACCCAATAATCTGCACATTCCCCGTCACATCGCACTGCTCGGGCACACGATCGGAAATAGTGCATGGCAAGCCGGACGCCTGCGCCTCGATCATGGTCACCGGCAAGCCCTCATACAGGCTTGGCAAGATAAAGGAATCCATACCTTGCAACAGTCGGTTTACATCACCGCGCACGCCAAGGAACTCCACGGCATCAGATAGACCGAGATCGTCCACCTTGGCTTTAATTTGGTTTTTCAATGCGTCGTTCAGCTCTCCGCCGCCTACGAGCCACAGCACGCTGTTCGGATGACGCTTATGCACCTCTGCGAAGATGTCAATCAGAAATGTATGGTTCTTTTGCGGGAAGAAACGCCCTACATGGCCGAGCACGAAAGTACCCGAATCGGTGACGCCAAACTCCTCACGTACCTGCGTTGCGATGGCAGCATCGTATCGGTAGGCCGACGTGTCGATGGCGTTACGTTGCTGAATCACTCTGTCACGGCTCTTCTCACCGTACAGCCAGTCTCCCGCTTCGGTTCCGCATGCAAACATGTGCGTCACATACTTCGGCAGACGCATACGGAAGTATTCTCGGAAAATGGATTTCAGATTGAAACCGACCGGGCGATTATGCGCATGTGCGATACGTATCGGAATGCCTTTTTCAGCCGCGATCCGTAACGGGAAGTAGCTACGTTCCTCAAGATTCGAATGAATGATCCGATATTCCGTGTGCTGCTCGAGGAAGTTGCGGAATTCACGCTTGTACCGTCCGAAATACTGCGGGTACATTGGACACATGCGATAGATGCGTCCGCCAAGCGCCTCGATTTCATCCTCGTATGCCGCATGGTAATCGCGGTTCACCAGAAAATCGTAGGTGACTTTGCTACGGTCGAAATGGCGCAGATAATTCATCATCATAGTTTCGGCGCCGCCACGATCCATCACCGTGTCAAGCACCAGTACCCGAAGCGGAGCATGCTCAGTCATGGCGGACCTCTTCTTTGAGCAGCTGCTGTTCCAAGCGGACCACGGTATTGGAAGGAATGTTCTCGGCTATCACGCATCCGGCGCCAATCACGCAGTTGTCTCCGATGGTGGCGCCTTTGAGAATCGTCACATTGCTGCCGATCCAGCAATGCTCGCCGATTACCACCGACGCCGTGGAATAGCCTTGGCCTTTGATGGCTTCCTTCTCGTCGGCAAAACGATGATTGTGATCGTACACACGTACGTTCTCCCCGAAAATCGTTTCGCTGCCGATCCTAACCTCCTTGATGGCATGCACCGCGCAATCGTTGTTGAAGAAAACATTGTCTCCGATGGTAATGGTGCCACCCATCTCGGCAGTCAACTGCAACCCCTTGCGGAAATGCAACGATTTGCCCCAGTGGACAGATTTGCCGTAAATAACCTTATAGAGAGACTTCAGCAGCACTCCGGTAAACCGGTACCACAGCTTCACCACTACCATCGGAGTCCCCTTACTATGCGGACATGAACCAGTTACGTAAGCCGTTGCTTACTTCTTGGAGCGAGCGGCACGTGACTTGGACTTCTTCCTAGAGGAGGAGCCGTCTTCGTGGTCTTCGTAGTAGTAATAGCTGGAACGGCCGGCGTTGTTCACAGAGACCATATTCAACACCACACCACGAATAGCGGTCTTGGACATGCGGAATTCCTTCACCACTTCACGCAATGCCTTCTTCTGTGCAATGCCCTGCCCCACGACCAACAGCAGTACACCACCCTGTTCCGCAAATACGGCTGCATCGTTGGCCACGGTCATAGGAGCAGTATCGATGATTACGTAGTCATAACGTTCAGCGGCCTGATCAATGAGCTGGCGCATGACATCAGACCCCAAAATAATGCCAGACGGTGTCTTCTGTTCTTCGGCAGGCAACACATGCAGGAAGGATTTCCAATATGGCTGGATGGCTTCTTTGGCGGAAACTTCGCCGGCCAGCAACGAAACCAGACCGACGCCACTGTTCATGCCCAAGGCCGGAGCCACGGAGGGATGACGCACATCAGCATCAATAAGCAGCACACTCTTGCCTTTTTCAGCAAACGAGGCAGCCATGTTCACCGACACCGTCGTCTTACCCTCACGGGGGTTGGCGGAGGTAACGATGATAACGTTCGGCTGCTTCAAATCTTTCGGAGTGACAAAAGAGATGTTTGTGGTCAGACGACGGATTTCCTCTGCCGCACGTCCCCGAGGCTTGGCAATAACAGCAGGAACGCCGTCGGACACCGTGTGTGTTTTTGGCACGGAAGCGAGTATCGGATCACGAACGATGGATTGCACATCGGCAGCGTCATTAATGCCTTTATCGAACATCTCACGGATGACAGCACCCAACATCGCGATGATGGCACCCGCAACAATACCGATGGCAAGGTTTGCCTTCACGTTCGGAGAAGAAGCGGAGGTAGGTTCCACCGGGGCTTGGATAACAGCGAAGGAGACGTTAGTGCTGACGCCAGCCATCGCATCAGCTTGTTTTTTCAGCTGCTTCACCAGCTCATCGACAATACGCACGGTTTGTTTCGGATCGGAATCCGTAGCATAGATATAAATAATGGACGAAGCGTCGTTAGACACTGCCGAAACGTTGGAGCGCAAAGCTGATGGTGTGGTGTGGAGTCCCAGATTGTCTATGGTGGCTTGCAATACTTCATCGGACTGTACAAGATTTGGGTACAGGCTGGTCGGAGACGTCCCATTCGAATACTGCTGGTTCGAAGTAGCCGTATCTCCGCTGGACAATGCGGAACTATACTGTGCCAGTATCTCGGTGCTCGCCGTATACACCGGCGTGGTCGTGAATGTTTTTCCCGCGACAACGCCCACCACCGCGCAGAACAGCACAATTTCCACGATCCAGTGCTTCTTGATGGCTCTCAGCACGTCCGATATAGTCATGTTCCCTCTCATTCTCACACTGAAGCGGGCACTCCACCCCACTTGCCGAGAAACGCTCAGTCTTTCGTAGGCTATCTTACCGGCCACTCTGACAAGAACAGACCCCTATTTAAAAATCGGATAAACCCCCTCTCATACCACTTCAGCATGCACCCTTACGACCGAGTGCTGCACCGACGGTACCGAACGGCAGTGCCATGTTGCCCAGCACGGACCAGTTCCACACGTAGCTCATATCCAACGCCTCGGACTCTGCAGCACTCAGATCAGAACGGCCAGACACCTGCCATGGGCCAGTCATGAGAGATGACAGCAGAATTGCGATGGAAGAGATAACTAGGTTTAAACACGCGTTTAGCAATGGAGCCCTACCGGGACACAGTTCAATCCGGTAAGGCTCCATCGCTAAAAAAGCGTCTCGTCTGTCAGATGATCAGACAGCGGAACCGAGCATCAGGCTTCTTCCGATCCAGACTTCTTGCGGCCACGCTTCTTCATCACACCCGCTTTGGCGTCAGCCACAGAGAACATCGCCACACGCTCTTCCGGATAGAAGGTTCCCTGCATGGACTGGAACGTCACCTGTCCGTCCTGAGGCTCATCAAGCTTGAAATACTTCAACACAGAGTCAAGAACCATGACATCCTTGATGTTCACGGAGGCGGTCTGCTTGCCTTCCGGCTTGCTGAACTTCACGGCATTGGCATCGGACTGCTTGCATGGTTTGACGGCAAACTGCTTGGTCTTGTCGTTGATCAGCATCTTAACATACGCCGGATATCCGAGTGCGATCGCGGTCGCCTTGTTGAAACGCACCACATCCTTGGTAATCAGCATGGAGAGCTTGCCACGCGGCGCAGTCATATTAACTTCCTCAAAACCCTGTAATACCGACATGCTTCGCTCCTATTCGAAAACAGTTTTAAACAAATTTATTAATAAGTGTACTGCTTAATAACGGTAATTCAAATTCGAATAGGATTATTTTTTGAATTTAATATGATCCCGTTCCACGGAATACCACTAAAACTGTTTTCGCAAGAATGGCCAAATCGCCAGTAATGGACCAATTTTCGATATAGGAAACATCCAAATATTCACTTTGCTCTTGGGAAAGATCGGAGCGTCCGGAAACCTGCCACGGTCCGGTGATGCCGGGCTTGACCAACAGTCGCGCCGAATATAATGACCCGTACCGCGCCACTTCCTCAGGCAGTGCTGGGCGCGGCCCTACCAGCGACATGTCACCTTTCAAGACGTTGAAGAATTGCGGGAATTCATCCAGTGAGGTCTTTCGAATAAAATGACCGATTTTGGTAATGCGCGGATCGTCTTTCATCTTGAAAATAAAACGATCGGACTGGCCATTTTCCTCTGCGAGTTTCTTCTTCAACTCCTCGGCATTGGTAACCATGAAACGGAACTTATACATTTTGAATGGGCGGCCATGCAATCCGATACGCGTCTGTGAGAAGAACACCGGGCCACCATCATCCAATTTGATGGCGATGGCCACGCCCAACAGCAACGGAGAGAATACGATCAACGCAAGCGCCGAGCAAACGATATCAAGTACGCGTTTGACCGCATACGCGGAGTTGGTGTATTGCGGCAGACTGGCCAGTAGCACGGGCTGTTCCGTGGTGTTACGCAGGTACAGGCGATGGCCGCTGATGTCGGCCAACGATACGGACAACGCCAATTCCATGCCCAAGGATTCGATGGCCAGGGACATGCCATGCAGCATTTCGGAATCGCGCGATAACACATCGGCTATGTACACCTCCTGAGCACCAAGGCTTTCGCAAGTGCGCGGAAATGCCGAATTGAACGGGATTACCTTGAGTTTGTCGGCACCGGGAATGTTGGGATCCGGTACGAATGATGTGACCACGTAGGCGTCGGGTTCATGCAGATCCGCTTCGATCGGGCAGACTGCGATTGGTTCATAGCCCCAATTGGAATAATCGGCCATGGTGCGCAGGGCGGCATTGATGCCGACGGATGATCCGACCAGCACGGTCTTGTATTTGCACCGTCCGTTCCGACGATTGCGATGCAGGCTCATACGCATCTGCCAACGTTCAATCACCGCCAGAAAGAACGCGATGACCGGCGCCGTGATCAGTGCGGTACGGGGCAGGTCGAGATTGAGTGTGAACGACAGGCTGCAGTACAGCAGGACGGTGAGCAGCGAAGCATTGATGATCTTCGCATACAGTTCATAACCATCCGCCATGAGATGTCGATGGTACGTGCCGGCAAGTGCCAGGCACAGCACCCAAATCAAGCTGAAGCAGAACAGGAACAGCCCGAACGGCATAGATCGTACGATGGTGACGTATGCTTCGCCGTTGACCAGCAGGCTGATCAGCAGCGACAGCAGCATCACCGCGATGTCGAGGACGACCATGCAACTTACGAAAGCATATCGCCATCGTGGGCGCCGATCCGCATTGCGTGCCCTCCGACTCCGCATACCACCCTTGTCTCCGGTCGGGAACGGCGTATTGGAGAAGGTCATTGGTTCGAAAGACGTGGAAGGTTGGCCGGAATATACCTGATTCTGAGTTTTTGCATATGTCTGACGGTTCGTATGCGAGGAAATCATATGAATCTCCTGCGTACGGGCATGCTCGTCGAATTCGATTGCCTCACCCTGCATGGGCATACGGTCCTCTTCTCTTCGCCTCATTCATTGAACGGCTGATATCACAGTATCACATAGGTCCCCTGAAATCGGGTGCCTCAACGGTATACGGGTGCATCATCTAAGGAAACACAACAATCTTGCAAGAAAAATACCCCCCTGAAGTCGGTGGTGTGCGACTATGTATCGAGCAAAAAGGGAGGCAGTCGGAATTCATTCACCTTAATCCGAAGTGTCGGATTCAGAGGTGTCGTTGGACGTGCCTGAGCTCGATGGTGTGGTGGGGCTTGGAGACGGATCCACAGGAGTCGTCGACGAACTACCGTCATCCTTCGGTGTTTCGGTGGCACTTTGCGAAGGCGATTCGGATTCGGTGGAGGCCGACGGTTCAGGTACGGTTGTGGTGGCACCACGTCTGTAGGTGTTCGTGTTGCCGTTCGTATTGGTGTTGGCCTGGTTTTGCGCGTCAATGGAGGCGTTCACACTGTCGGAAGCGGAGGTTATGCCGCTGACGGCGTCCTGCATGGCCTTGGTGTCCGTGCTGTTGCCGTCAATCAGCGCCTGTGCGGTGTCGATGGCGTTTTCCAGCGCCACGCGTGTGGAATTGTCGGCCACCTTGTACAGGCTGCCATCCAGTAGCTTCTGCGCGGCATCGATGGCGTCCTGCAGATTCTTACGTGCTTGATCGATGGTGTCCTGCTTCGTTTTGGCTGCCTTGCTGTCAGTCACGGCCGTGGTCGCCGAAGTCAGCGCTTTGGTGGTCTCCTTGATGTCACTGATCTGCTTGCTCATTGAGCGGGCATGCTGACGTAGCACTGAATCGGACTGTGATGCTTCGCATCCACCTATGGTCCTCATGTTTTGCGCTTTGATGATCGCATCGTTGAGCTTCGTCAACGTCTGCGCGTCCATCACTTGATTGGCGGCGGTGTTCTGCAATGCGGTCGCCTTCTTCAGCGCAGCGGCCATACTTGTATTGGCGGAATCGTACTTGTTTTTGGCTCGTTCGCATGTCGTGACGGCAGCGCGACGTTCCTGTGATGTCTGACGATTATGCCATGTCAGGATCAGACCGATAATCACCGCCACCGCAATGATCGCCGCAATCACTCCTATGATGATCTTTTTGGCATTCGATGGCTGTTTAGGCAGGATTGGAACGAGTTTCAGCGGATCATGTTCAGGGTCGTTGGAAATGTCTTCGATGGAACCAGCCGTCTTGGTTGCGGCATCCGTAGCGTTGTCGGAGGACGGCGCATCGAACGCCAGCGGAATGGATGAATCCGCCAACGGCATGGTTTCAGCGACATCCGTGACCTTGGCGGTCACAACCGGAGTTTCGACGGCAGGTGCCGTGATGGTCGTCACAGGTGCGGCGTTCTCGGTCTCCGCGTCAAGTTCGGCTTTGCCCATGGAAGAGATGACCCGTCCACTCTCGGAAAGCGGCTCCTCCGTGGCGAATTCCGACTCGGAGAAGCTCAGCGGCGGAATATCCCAGAACGTATCGACGATATCACGGGAGCGGCTGGCCAACGCACCTTCAACAGGCTTGGAGTCATGCTCGTCGTTACCCATACATCCTCAATTCCGTATGCATCTGCCGATACCGGCTCTTAAGTCACTAGTTTATATTCCGTTGCTCACAATATGCCAGAACGCATATGAAAGGGCTCCCGCCAATCGACGGGAGCCGCAACAACGGCAAATCAGTGCCTCTTACCCTTATGGGTACTGCGAGGCGCTCCGTCTTCGTAATAGTAGTAATAATTCGAATGCGAGTGGACCTTCTTCGGGTCGGCGAAGTTGAAGATGAAGCCAAGCACCGGCACTTCAGCGGTATGAAGCGTATCGGCGACCTCCTGCAACTCCTTCTTCTCACACACACCACGACCGGCGACGAGCACCAGGCCTTTGGCCCAGCGACCGAATACGGCACCATCGTTGGATACGCTCAGCGGGGCGGTATCGATAACCACATAGTCATACTGGGTGAGTGCCTGTTCCACCATGAGCTTCATGGTTTCGGAGCCCAGCAACACACCAGCATTGGCCGGGCGCTTACCTGCAGGCAGAATGTGCAAGCTCTGCTTCCAATAGTTCTGCACCACATCCTTTGGGGTCATCTGGCCGGAAAGCACGTGCGCCAGTCCGGCGGTGCCTTCGAGTCCAAGATGATGGGCCACGGATGGGTGACGTAGATCGGCGTCGATGAGCAGCACCTTCGCGCCATCTTCGGCCAGAGCGGCCGCAGTGTTGATGGCAGTGGTGGTCTTGCCTTCGGACGGCGACGTGGAGGTGATGACGATCAGTTGCCCGACGCCACTGGTCTTGTCGGTCTGCAGAAATTCGATATTCGTGTGAATGCGGCGGAATTCCTCGGCAATGGCACCGTTCGGCTGCGATACGATGACCGGACGCTTTTCGGTAAGAGATTCATCCTGCGGCACGGAGCCCAATGCGGACGAACCAACCATGCCACGCACGTCGGAGGCATCCTCGACCTTGGTGTTCAGCAAATCCTTGATCAGTGCGGCGAATACACCTACGATAATGCCTAAAACCACACCGACTGCAAGATACAGCGCAGTCTTCGGCGAACTCTTCGAGGTCGGCGTCTGGGCCTTCTGCACGATGGATATCTTCACCGGCGACTTGTCGGAGGTGGAGTACAAATCGTTCTGGATGACGTCCTGCAGGGATTCGGCCACCGCGTTGGCGATGTCGGCGGCCTGCTTCGGATCGCCGTCCACTACTGAGATGTTCACGAACGCCGTATTGGTGGGGTTGGTGACGGTCAGTTGACCAGCCAGTTCCGCAACGGTCTCGTCAAGACCGAGCTCATTGATGACTGGCTTGAGCACCTTTTCGGTGGTGGCCAGTGTCGGGTATGAGGTAATCTGATTGGAAATATAGCTGCCGCCGGTGCTCTGTTGGCTAATGTCGGCGCCTTCCTGCGAGGCGTTATAGGTAGCCATGGTCTGAGCCGTCGCCGTGTATTTCGGCGGAGCCAGGAAGGTGTAGGTGCTCACACCGGCAACTACCACCACGAATGCGATGATCGCAGTGACGATATGCTTACGAATGATTGTCAGCAGACCCATAAGGGTGATGCCGTTATCCGTCTCTTCAGATGCCCCTTGCGGCACGACAACCTGCTGAGCGTTAGTGTTCTCTGCAGAAATCACTGAATTCTCCATCTCATGTGTGTAAATCAAAAGCCTATTTTGGAATGTCCCCTCACAGGGGGTGAAGTCACCGCTTGTCGGTGTTGGGCACGAGCATGATCTCACCGTCGGCAATACCTTGCAAATGCTGGCCGTACGGGCTCTTACCATACCGTTCGGCGGACTCTATAAGCTGCTCGCGGTCAATCCACCCGTTCTCGTAGGCAATCTCCTCCACGATGGCGATTGGCAGACCCTGCGCGTGCTGCACAGTACGCACGAACTCACCCGCCTCGAACAGCGAATCCATCGTGCCCGTATCCAGCCACGCATACCCGCGGCCCAGCGTACGCACGTTCAACGCGCCCGCATCGAGATACATGCGGTTGAGGTCTGTAATCTCCAGTTCGCCACGCGGACTCGGCTTGACCTGCTTGGCGAAATCGACCACACGTTCGTCGTAGAAGTACAGGCCTGTCACCGCATAATGCGATTTCGGCCTGGCCGGCTTCTCTTCGATCGAGATGGCCTTCTTGTTCTCGTCAAACTCAACTACGCCGTAACGTTCCGGATCGTCCACATAATAGCCGAATACACTTGCGCCCTCGCCGGACTCCGCCTTGCGTACCGCACCGCGCAGCGTGGCGCCCAAACCGTTGCCGTAGAAGATGTTGTCTCCCAGTACCAGCGCGCACGGTTCGCCGTCGATGAACTCTTCACCCAGCAGGAATGCCTGCGCCAGACCATCCGGGCTGGGTTGCACCTTGTAGGAGAAGTTCACGCCATAATGCGAACCGTCGCCCAGTAGCTTTTCGAAGTTCGGCAGATCCTTTGGCGTGGAGATGATCAGGATGTCACGAATCCCGGCCATCATCAGCACGCTGAGCGGATAGTAGATCATCGGCTTGTCATACACCGGCAACAACTGCTTCGACGTGACCGTGGTCAACGGGTATAGACGGGTTCCGGATCCGCCCGCCAGAATGATGCCCTTCATTGACTTCTCCTTACCTATGGTGTCCCTTCGATGAAGGAGACGGGTTCAGTTCTTCAGTTCCTTGGCGACGTATGCCTTCAGGGATTCTTCCCAATCCGGCACGTTCAGATCGGTCCGTTCAATCTTCGCGAGGTTCAGCGCCGAATTGGTCGGGCGCGGACTGACCGGGTTCTTCGCATTTGCGAAATACTGGTCGGTTGAGATCGGCTTGACCTTGTCGCCGTTGCCGTTCGTTTCGTCGAACACCGCCTTGGCAATGTCCGCCCAGGACTTCACCGCACCGGAACCGGTCAGGTTGTACGTGCCATATTCGGCGTTCGTGTCCAGCAGGTGGAAAATCGCCTCGGCCATGTCTGTGGTGAAGGTGAGCCGGCCGTACTGATCGTCCACCACGGTCACCTCATTGAGCTGGTCGTTCGGGTCGGCCACGCGATTGGAGAGCATCATCATGGTCTTCACGAAGTTATGGCCTTCGCCGATCACCCACGAGCTGCGTACGATATAGTGGCGAGGCGCGTTCGCCACGGCGATGTCGCCGGCGGCCTTGGTCTGCCCGTACACACCCAACGGCGCGAACGCCTCGGTCTCGCTGTGCTCCTTCTCGACGCCGTCGAACACGTAGTCCGAGCTTACGTGCACGAGCGTGATGTTGTGTTCCTTGGCGATTCCGGCCAGCAGGGCCGGTCCTTGCGCGTTCGCCTTCCATGCGATGGGTCGGCCTTCGTCGGTTTCGGCCTTGTCCACGGCCGTGTAGGCACCGGCATTGATGATCGTACCGTACAGGCTCCAATCGAACTGGTCGTATTGGGTCGGGTCGGAGAAGTCGAACGTGTCGATGTCGTTGAATTCAAAGCCTTGCAGACCGTGGGTCTCTACGTAGTCGCGGATTGCGTGGCCGAGCTGGCCGTTGCAACCGGTCACCATCGTGCGACGCGGCGCCATGGGCTTGGCGTCCTTGAGCATTGGATGATGCAGGTCGGCTTCGCTTCGTTCGGATTCCTCAAGCGGAATCGGCCACTGAATGTTCAGTTCCGGGTCGGCGAGGTTCACGAAAGTATAGGTCTTCTTCTGCTCCAGACTCCAGTGGGCGTTCACCAGATACGTATATGCGGTGCCGTCTTCAAGGGCCTGAAAGCTGTTGCCCACGCCACGTGGCACGTAGATCGCCTTCGACGGATCCAATCGGGTCGTATACACCTGACCGAAGCTTTCGCCAGGGCGCAGATCCACCCACGCGCCGAAGATCTCGCCCGTCGCGATGGAGATGTACTTGTCCCACGGTTCGGCGTGGATACCTCGCGTCACGCCCTTCTTCGCGTTGAAGCTAATGTTGTTCTGCACCGGTCCGAAATCCGGCAGGCCCAGTTCCAGCATCTTCGCTCGCTGCCAGTTCTCCTTGAACCAACCGCGATTGTCTCCATGCACAGGCAGATCAAACACCAGCAAGCCCGGAATGTTCGTCTCCGTGACCTTCAGTTTCTTCTCAAAATCCATATTTCCCATCTCTCCATCAGACCATTCGAATGCGGATACGACGGATTGGGCGATGAGGGACTCGAACTCCCGACACCCAATCCTTGCCGAGCCTCACTGACCTTGGGCCTTGTAGCGCGCTTCGGTCGCAACCTTGGTCTTCTCCCACCACTGGCGGTTTTCGGTGTACCAATCGATTGTCTGGCTGAGTCCCGATTCAAAATCCGTGTGGGTCGGGGTCCAACCCAACTCCGTCTGCAACTTCGTCGAATCGATCGCATAACGACGGTCGTGGCCCGGGCGGTCCTTCACCCAATCGAACGCATCCTCACTCTGCCCCATCATCTTCAGGATCATGCGCAGCACGGTGATGTTGTTCTTTTCGCCGTTCGCACCGATCAGATACGTTTCGCCAATACGGCCTTTGGTCAGAATCGTCCACACGCCGGAGGAATGGTCTTCGGTGTGGATCCAATCGCGCACGTTCTCACCCTTACCGTACAGCTTCGGGCGAATGCCTTCCAGAATGTTCGTAATCTGACGCGGAATGAACTTCTCAACATGCTGGTATGGACCATAGTTGTTCGAGCAGTTCGAAATGGTCGTGCGCAGTCCGTACGTGCGAGTCCATGCACGCACCAGCAGGTCGGATGCCGCCTTCGTCGACGAATACGGCGAACTCGGATGGTATGGGGTGGACTCGGTGAACTTCGCCGGATCATCCAGCGCCAGATCGCCGTACACCTCGTCGGTGCTTACGTGGTGGTAACGGATGCCATACTTACGTACTGCTTCGAGCAGACGGAACGTGCCCTCCACATTGGTGTGCAGGAACGGCTCGGGATCGGCGATGGAGTTGTCGTTGTGCGATTCCGCCGCATAATGCACGATGGCGTCATGCCCCGGCACGATGCGATCCAGCAGATCCGCATCGCAGATATCTCCCACGACCAGCTCCACGCGGTCTTCCGGAAGTCCAGCGATGTTCTCAGGATTGCCTGCATATGTCAGCTTGTCCAATACGGTGACATGCACATCCGGATGATTATTGACCACGTAATGTACGAAATTCGATCCGATGAAGCCGCAGCCACCGGTCACAATGATGTTCCTAGGGGTAAAGGTCTCTTCTGTCATGCCCCCGATTTTACAGCGCCCTATTCCCACACCACCCTACCGTACTTTTTTCAACAACGTGATATTTCGCGCAAACCATCAAAAGCGATATTTCATTCCACCCAAACGTATTTTCATGAGAGAAATAGCCAGATAATGATACGAAATGAAATTCTCACCCTAATCTAAATGGCGCCATCACCACTCCACTCTCAAAAACGTTTATTTTTCTGAAAAAATAGAAATATAAACCCCCGTAATTATCCCCCGTCAACCATCTTTTGATATACTTAATTCAAGCACAGCGCTGTACTTACCTTTCCATTCCCTCGCTTTTGCGAGCACATTACCATCAATTCGACGCACGAATTTGATTCATGAATTCATATTTTCGTGCGCCATACAGAAAGAATAATCATGCAACGATCAATCAATAGTCGTATGTTTTTCATGTTCATGATGCTGTATTGCGCCCTTGCGCTGTTTCCTGGCCATACGGTTGCCGCATGGGCCGACGCTCCTCCATCAGCCGTGGCACAGGTCGGCGACAACACATATGCCAGCCTGCAGGCGGCAATCCAACATGTCGGCGACGGCGACTCGACCATTACATTGCTTACGGACATCACCGAAAGCATCGACTTTACACTTCCCGATGATGCCGATACCGCAATTCTGAATCTCGACGGGCATACGCTTGCGGCAAGCGGTGGCCCCGCAATCAGCATTCCCGCCGATACCACGCTCACCATAACGGGCTCCGGCGCCGTCGCCGGAGGCACCGAGTCGGCCATACTGTGCTGGGGCACGCTGATCGTCGAGAACGGTACGTTCACGTCCAGCCATACACTGATGCAATTCGGCGAAGACAGCGAAGGTACGGCGGAAGCTTACCTGGAGCACGGCACGTTCAGTGCGCCCACGATTGTCAAACGCGTCGGTGCTGCCGATTATCTCGGATACGTACAAATCGGCGGCGGCATGTTTCACGGAACGTTTCCCGCAGGATTGGATACGTTGGAGATACTGCATGGATCGTTTTCCGACGTATCGAACCTAACCTCATATCTGCAACTTGCCACCGGTCTGGCTCAGGCGGAGAATGGCATGTACGAGACCACCGCATTGCGAATCATCAGCGATATTCCGCAACTCGAGCTGACCGCGAGCGCGGATATGCCCGAGTTCACCGTCTCCAGCTTGCTTGAACGGACCGGTACGAGATTGAATGCACTGGCTGATTACCGACTTGATGTCGATGAGGTTCAGCTTGTGGCGCTTAACAAGCAAATCGGCTTGGCTGCGCAAGCGGTGCAAGGCGGTACCGCATTCGCCGGAGCGAGTCAGGATGTCGACATCACCGCCGCACGCATCACCTCCGAAGAGATGCAGTCGCGTACCGCAACGGAAGACCATATTGCCGCCAAGGTGAATGTGATTATCAAGCCGGTTGAAGTAACAGCTCAACCGGAGGAACCTGAGGAGCCGGCGAATCCGGGGCAACCCGAGAAGCCAACGACTCCCCCAGCCGAACCCAGTGAAACTCCTAAGGAGACGCCCGTAGCTTCATCTCAACAATCCATCAGCCGTAGCATGCCGAAAACCGGCATATTCACGCTCCCGATGATCTTTGCGGCCGCGCTTCTTTTGTCCGCGACCGCAATCGTCACTGTCATCCGAGCTCTCATTTCCCGCCGAAGGCTGAGATGATACAGCCGGATGGCCGGTCAGCAGTATGCATTACGCATACGTTGCCGGCCGTCAGCGCTTCCCCGACTACGCAAGAGAGGTGGAGACGCCGAAAACGTCAGCATGGACAATCGAAATGAACAGCGTTGTGGGGTGCGATTCCCGCTTACAACAGAACTCGCACCCCACCTCACTTGCCATCGAAATCAGTCAACCTCCTTTGCCAAGGAACCGACAACCGCACCCTCCTGCATAACAGGAACACCAGCACTGATCTTGGAGGCGAGGCCGAGGCTCTTCCGTTTGGTGGTCTGATTCCTCTTGGCAGAAGCAACCTCAAAGAGCTCATCGACGTGAGCTTTTTCCTCATCACTGATGCGATTACGCGTCACAAGGGAAACGACGATATATACCACCAAGTTGACGATCAAACCGACCACACCGGACGTCAAACTCCCCAACGCCGGAATATCGTCCGGGAAGATGACTGTCAGAATTGCAGCAATTCCAAAGCCGGAGATCATGCCAGACAGCGCACCATATTTGTTTCCGAATTTGAAGAAAATTCCCAAGAATAAGGGCACGGCAATCTGCACGATTCCCTGATAGGAAAGCTGAGCGAGGAGCTGCAGTCGGGACATGCCATTTGTAAAGTATGCGAGTACCGCAGAGACCAGCACGAACACCACCATGCAGCACTTTGAGAAAATGGTCTTCTGCCGATCGCTAAGGCTCATTCGACTACCGATGATGTCGTTGGCGATCTGGGTACCTGCAGCTTGGACGCTACCATCGATATGGCCGATGGAACCAGCGAAAATCATCACCAGACCCAAGCCAAGCAACCAAGTTCCACCATACTGATTCAGCAAGGTGGTCCAACCGGACTGCGGATTTGCAGCCACTTCGGGAATATGGGTCGCGGCAAGCATGGTCAGGGTCAAAAGCGCATAAAACACACCAGCAATGACAATTGCGTAGTTCGTGGATTTCTTTACCGACCGAATGTCTTTAGCCGTGTAAATACGTACGAAACTCATTGGCCAGCACAATGCACCGACGACACCGGTAAAAATCTGGCAGAAAAGATACATGGGACCGTAGGAGCCGCCATCGCCAGGAACCTTCAGAAGATTATCGGACATATGGGAAAGCATGCTCCAGTTTGCCGGAGAACTCGGGGAGACCAAGAGGAAGACACATACGATCGCCGCCAGCACATAAGCGAACAGACCTTGGTACATGTCAGTGTAGATCAGTCCTCGCATACCCATCTGAACGGTCCAGATCTGTCGAATCATAATGACAATCAGACCCGCAATCAGACATACAGGAAGAGCCCAGCTACCGTTGGATGCGATGTGGAACACCGTTGCTAGTGCCTGCATGCCAAGGATGGTCCAGGGAAGAATCGCAATAGCGCCAATGATGGAACACACCACACCGACGGGCTTGGACATGTAACGCAGTCTCATCAAATCCGGCTGAGTGACGAGGTTGTATTTCTTTCCCCATCTCCAGGCACGAGTGGCGATGAAATACATGAACGATAGACCCAGAGTCGAATAGGCAAGTCCATAGAAACCAAATACACCGGATGCGACGCTGATACCTGCGAATGAAATGAACACTGTGCCCGGCCACCAAGAATTGACGTAGCACATGGCAACGTACCAAGGGCCGAATGAACGACCCGCGACGGCATAATCATCGAACGAGCGGGTACGCTTCAACGTAATGTACAAAATCGCTATGATTCCCACGAAGAATAGGGCAATCATTCCAAGCATGATGGCCATGGTCACTCACCTTCCTTATTGCTACCGGTCATCTCCGGGTCAACTTCGCCGCGTACACTTTCCATCCAATAGAAGAGGAACATCACTGCGGTGAGGAAAATAAAATCGAAGAGCCAATACCAAATCGACATGGGGACTCCTAGGAATAAAGCGGTCTGACCACTTCCCCAGAAGTACAAAGGTGGAAGAATGGCAAACGCAAGAGGGATTACGTATAGCACCACGAAGATTACATTCTTCGTAGTTGAAGACATGTTTCTGATTGCTTCTTTCATTTGACTGCTCCTTTCATTGACTTTTTTGGTTATGGAAAATCGCTTGCCCCTGGTTTGAGGAACGATTCGAACTAAGTATTTTTCTGATTAATCTGCTTGTTCCTTTGAGCTTTTGTTAGATGTTTGCCTTCACTTGATCCCAATTGAGCTCGCTCCGGTAGGTGTAGGCCCTCATGAGTTTCCAGATTCCGTATTTCCAGTAATCAAATGCGACATCGCGCACAGCCGAGGCTATGACACCCCACAAGCCCCATTTGATGTCACCTATCACCCTGGAGGCCTGAATACGGCTGAGTCTGTCGGTGGTGATGGTTCCAAGGTATTCTTCGATCAGAGGCATCGAGTCCTTGCTGTCATAGAACATCTCAGAGAGCCATAGAGCAAGTTCGCAGCTCGATTCATTGTTGCCGCAGAATTCAAAGTCAATGATCTTCATAGTGCCGTCTTTAACCATGAAGTTTCCCGGCATTGGATCGTTGTGGCAAGGCACGATGTCCAACCCTGAAGCCATGAACCTTGCCTTGACGTCCTTATAGTCGTCAATGAGTTCCAGAACCCATGCAGGCAGGTCTATGTTGAGCTCCCTCACTTGGGCCAGATGCTGGTCTATCTGCTCGAACAGCGTATTCGTGTGGTCAAACGGCTGGCTTTCATGCAGTTTCCTGTAGATATCCATCACTTGCATGCCTTGTTCCAAGGTGCGCAACGTGGTGGTCGTGCATGTGTCGTAACCTTCGAGGAATTCGGTGATTTCAACGCCGTTATCCGGATCAAATTCATACACCTTCGCACCGATTCCCAATTCGGATGCCTTCTGTGTTCCGGCATCACCGGCGCTACGGTCAATAAATCCGGTGCCGACACCGGGAACCTTTAGGAAATAGGTGGTTCCGTGATTGTCCCGGGCATACCAGTTCTCGTTATTGAGGCCTCCTGAAAGCGGTTTGATATAGATCGACTTATCTTGCCAGATTCCGGCCTCGTTCACTGCATTCGTCACCGTCTGCGGAACGATCACGAATTCATCATGACTGATTCGACCTTCTATAACAGTGTTTCCCATTTGGATCATTCCCTTCGCTGCGCCTTACAATCTTTCGAGCCATGCCGCAGGGCCGAATGGCAGGACCATCTGATTCCGAGCTTTCGTTAGGCGCCAAAGTCCGTATTTGGCGAAATCTATTTCCGGCGTTTCCGTTGTTGCGCTACGCCACAGCCCGATAAGGGCCCAATACAGATCCCCTAAAATACCGAACACCTGTACTACCGGCAGTGTTGATGCCGGTAGTCCCAATCCTGTAATCAGTTGCGCCGGAGTGCCGCAGAAAGGCCCGACTTCCGCCAAAACGGATCCAGCCTCCTCAAGTGGGTCCATGACACCGGAAACAGTCCACCCTGTAAGCATCGGCATGCTTACATTCCCCGCTTCGGGCGAAGGATCGATGAGAATGTTTGAAGCCGCGCCATCTCCATGGCATGGAACCGCCGGTTCGTGGAATTCATCAACTCTTTTGATGAATGGGTCGAGCTGCTTCAACAATGCGTCGACCTCTCTAGGCAACGTTTTCCCAGTATGCATATACAGGTCACGCATGCCGTACACGTCTTCAATCAGATCTCTTTTCGTAACTCCTTTGATAGATTCTCCCGAAAGTTCGTGAATGCGGCGATGCTGTTCGAGAACAGACCAAAGCACATAAGGATTTCTGAGTTCGTCGAGCTTCGCGTTCCTCCAGTTCTTTGGAGTCCTCTCCATGATGATCGTCTGACCATCGATAGCCAGAATTTTCGGTGATATTCCCAAGGAACCAGCGGCCTTCATCATCGTTGCGACGCTTTCGAACGGGGATGAGTAGGGACGACTCTCCTGAGTGAACACCCTTCGGAAAACGGCATTTCCCGATGAATCCGTGCCCTCGGTAAAAATACCGTCACCACCGACCCAGCTGGGGGAGATGTCCGTCTTTTCAATGTCACCCCAGTTCCATTCGCCATAGTTGTCAGCAACCATATTCAGGCACCCCCTCAAAATGCGGATAGTTGATTGTTTCCGGTCTGCTTTGCTCCAAAGCGCCCGCGATGGCCAGGGCGCCGGCATCATCGAATCTCTTTGCAACAATCTGTATGCCCACGGGAAGCTTCGATGTCTGATCCACTCCCTCGCAATACACGACTGCCGGTTGACAGGTTTGGTTGAACCATGCCGTGAATTGCGTATGGTGCAGCAATTGCTCATCATCCCCAGGGCCGGGAATGTCCGCGTTGAATCCGACGACGGGAATAACCGGACTGATGAGGTAGTCGAACCGCTTCGTCTCATCGATCACATGGCATGCCGTGCTCAGCACTCCGTTCATGGCATCCTCGTAATCGGCCATGCTGAGCTCGGCCGCCTCCTTGACCCATTCGGCAACGTAATCAAGAACGGCTTCAGGATGCCGAGAAGACCTGATTTCCGCCGCTGCATGGGCTTTGAACACTCGATCCGCATTGGAGAAATCCCCATCGGTCAGATCAAGAGACAGTGGTTCCACCTGACAACCCATTTGCGCAAGACGCTCCGAAGCCCTGACGACAAAGCTCGATACAACGGGATCCAAAGATGCCCCATACCCCATATCAAGCAGAAGGCCCACTTTGGGCTTTCGCGCGAGAATATCACCTACCTGTTTGGCTTCAAATGCGCCGGGAAGACTCCAGGGGTCGCTTTCGGAAGAGGTTCCCACAACGGCAAGCACCTGTTCGACATCGGAGATGCTTCTCGACAATATTCCAGCGGAACGCATCACGCTTGCTGGAGAATAGGCGATTCTTTCCTGAGTAGGCTTGATGGCCGCAAGGCCACAATGGCCGGCAGGCAAACGTACCGAACCTGCGATATCCGTTCCCAAACCGAATGCGGCCAGTCCACTCGCCAGAGATGCTCCTACACCTGAGCTAGATCCACCTGGGCTTTTACTCAGATCCCAAGGATTACGAACGATTCCGAATTGAGAGCTGATACCGCTTCCCAACATGCCCATATCAGGCATCGTGGTTTTTGCGACTATCACAGCGCCAGCAGCTTCAAGCTTCTGTATCGGCTCAGAAGAAAAAGCCGATGGATCATCGCCATCATGGATAGCGGAGCCATGCCAACGTTTAAGACCCTTCATGTGGTAGCTGTCTTTGACAACAACCGGGACGCCGTCCAGAGGGCCTTTGACTTTCCCTTGGGAAAAGCGTTCCGCACTCGCCTCTGCCAATTCCTCTGCTTTTGGATTAAGCACGCTGATTGCATTACACTTCTGGGATACTTTTTTCGCGTAACCAATATGATCTGCAATCACCTGATTTGGCGTAAGAGAGCCACTACGATAGGCTTCTCCGTACTGAGCTATACCAAACATGGGAATCATTCCTTCCTGCGCCAATCCATTCATTGTTAAGTGGGAAACACATAAACAGATGCCTTAATATCGGCCGTTGTCTGTCATTATTAAGCGAAACGAATTTACACATCCCGAAGTACTGTTACATCTTGGTTAGTTATTCAAGTCCTGTATTAATGGTTCCGAACATTTTCCGAAAAGAAAGCCTCAAGACCAATCGGCGGAAAAGGTTCGATGCCCTCTCCCCCGTTGTTCCAAGCGCCTTTTCAAAACCATTAATCTGCGATTCACCCATTTACTTCTGCGAAATATTAGGCCAGACATGTGTGATTAAGGTGTTCCTTGTCAAAGAAGAGGAGTGGCACTATGGCAGAGGAACTCAGCTTAAGCAAAGATGAGATCATTCGCAGGATCCATACGCTCGTGAGACAGATGCAGCTCCGCTCAGGCGAGAAAATCGGAACGGAACGTGCTTTAGCCGATAAGCTCGGAATCACACGATCAGCCCTTCGACCAGCCTTATCAACCATGGAGTGCAACCATGAGATAACGCGCCGAATCGGACGTAACGGCGGCATCATCGTCACTGATGGAAAACTGATAAGGAACATCAACACCATAGAATCGCTTCCAGAAATCGCGCGAAGACAAGGCTTTTTACTTGAAAGCAAGGTAGCGACTTCCAATATGTCCGTTGCCGGACCAATGGACATCAGACAACTCCAGCTGGATGAAGATAGCTCGGTAATACGAATAAACCGTCTGCGCTTCCTTGACGGCGAGCCTTTCTGTTTGGAACAGACTACACTGCCGGCGGCGCTATTCCCCCATCTCCTGATGGATGATTCGTATGCGAAATCGCTATATGGAACATTCCATTCGCGTTACGGCATAGACGTCGTGTCGTCAGATGAGGTACTTGAAGTTGTCGATGCCGATTTCAGCCATGCATCGTTGCTCAGCCAACCTGAAGGTGCTCCGCTCGTCAAGGTTCAACGGATCGCTTCGGATGCGCTAGGCCGCATCGTAGAAAAATCAGAAGATCTTTTCGTCGCTTCCAAAATCAGATTCACCATGCACTCAACTGGATATGTCAGGCTTTCCGCAACAGCTCAAAAGAGCGAAGGCACCAACCGCCATATGCGTCATGCTGGGGATCGATATGAATCACGTGAACTGGCCCCTAGAGTCGGCGAAGCGAACCACAGACCATCCAGGAACTCATCATTAATGGGCACGGCCTGAGCGCGACGCTTACGGTCATCCACGGAAGCGGGATGGTGTACCAGCTTATTCGCGAGAGGGGCCTTGTCATGCTGAAAGTAGTACTTCAAGTAGTCCGGGTCTAAATCAGTGCACATGAGGAATTGAGTTTTCCGTCAGTTTTTGAAACGTCGAGCAAGAACATCCACCTGTCTATCCGTAGCGGCTGCACTATGTGACTGCCTTAGAGAGCCCCCGGTTTCTGTCGTCGCCATGATTCTTGACTTTGAAAGAGGAATCGAAAAACCGCATGTCATTTTTTGTGTAATCACTTACAGCGCGCTTCTTGCACAGCAGACTGTATGTGCACAATAGATCAGCCACTTGAAACAGCTTGTACTGAGATGGGCTAACTTTCTCTTTGAAAACGAGCTTATCTTCAACAACATTACGGCTAAACGATTCATGAATCAGATCCCCCAACCACTTCTGGCCGTTATCATAATACACTTTTATAGTGTCGAAGGTGCATAAATCATCCCGGTTATCAAGAATAAGGTCATCCAGCCAATCATGAATTTTAGCCTCCATGGCTTGGCGCCTTGATTCTGATATTCGACAATTAACACCGTGCGAAGAATCGGGTTCGCAATAATGCCGACGGTCAATGACACACATCTTTCCTGCCACACCTATTCGTGCACAACTACCTGCAAAGTCAACGGCTTTGTTGAAAAGCTTGTCTCTCTCTGATATCAAGAGATTCGTATGGACGTTCACCTCTGATCAAATTGTATGAGTGTAAAGCATGATTTTTGGAAATACCAGGAATTTTCATAATATCCAGCTCGTAATTCAAGTCATCTACTAGGCTGGAAATATCAACATCCTGATCATGAAAGACCAGACTGACCACGTAAAATGTATCTTTGCAACTATTCAGTCGGCATGGCGCTGAAGGTTCACGGATTCATCGATGAAGATGCTAAGCTCACGATTTCTAGTCATAGAAAGAAAAAAGTATAGGGCGGGGATATACCCCGCCCTTGGAGGGACCGAATACCAACCCCAGATTCGTAACCCCTATATATGTTATGAAGGTATACAAACGGTTTACAACTGTCCCATAGTTTTAGAACATATGCAAGGCATACGAGCGATTCTTTGATACTTAGCGGCCATGCCGGCGTGTTGAGCACTCACTATTTATGATAAGAAAATCTGTATCGAAGTATCCATAGGCATGCCCCTACGATGTTTCAGAACGGAGCACGAAGCATTCGATGCAGAGGCCAAAGCATGCAAGAGTTCGAAAGTCATCGAGCTATGTCTTTGTCTTTCTGAAAATGCGCATGCAAAGCTGAACGTATCCAAACCAATACAGGCGATTCTCGAAGCTTAATTCTTCCAGCTTTCTAGGATACTGCTCGCCTGATCAGCAGTAACATGGACGGGGCCGAGCTGGTCTACAGCATCGATGTTTCTGAGCGCAAAGGCATAGGCAGCATGGCATAGCTGCTGATCGCGCTTCCTGCTGGTTTTATGCCACAGCACACCCTTTGAGATATATGTATTGATCACATCCAAGTAGTCATATGGCTTGAAAAGTTTCCTAGCCGCCTGAACGACAACGGAATAACTACCGTCATCCAGCTTTGTCACCAGTGCTGCCACGGAAAGGAATACAAACTGATCTTCGTCGGCATACCTACGGAGAGAACGCAGTATTTCAACCAAACTATCCGGTTCATTTTCGAACATCTGCCCCAGCATCACCATTGTCAGCCGCAACTCGTAGAAGTCCAGATGGACCAGCAACGATTCACGCTTATCATCCTGCGGCTGCTGTTTTGCAGCAAGAGTCATAATTCGCGCGCTCAATCGTGTACTCCATTTTTTCCAGTCAATCTTGTCCATTTCAAAACGCAGTTGACTTTTATAGCCTAAATATGAATTAACTTCCACGTCCCAGATTTCATATAACTTATTCCATCGCCAATCCTCTTTCTCCTGTATCGATAAGGATTGCAGATCGCATAGCACAGCCAGATATATGTTTGCTGGAAGTGCACCTTCTTCCTCGCTGCAAAAGCATTCTTCCAAAAGTGCTTCGATACTGGCTGAGGAGTAATCTCCTCTGCATGCCACATCGAACAGAGATAGGGCATAAGGATAAAATGCTCTTTCCGCATTCTGTTTTGCTTGAAGACCAACTGAAAAATGATTTTTAAGATAGAAACGAAGCAACATACGCATTCTTTTTGTGCCGTTTTGCGGATTTCTACGTAGATATCGTTCGAGCTTCCCCCGTAGTCTCGAAGAATAAGCAACCTGCATCAGATCAGCATTTATCCGAACCATATCAAGATTCGTCACGCAAAGGAATTGTTTATACCGTTGTTCCGAAATCTCTTCCATTGATGGGACCAGCCGGAAATATACATCAAAATGAATTTTTTTACATATTGATCGATATGAATCCGGAACATCATTCGTAAAATTTAAACCATTTTGTTCGTTAAATGCTTTATATGCAACAGGAAACAGTACGCCAATTATTTTTTCCAATTTAAAACATCATTATTAAAATGATTTGTCTCATCGACAAATTCGGCGACCTGCTTAAGGTTATTAATTTGTCCAGAATCATGTAAATTGACACTATCTAATAGTTTTGGATCAACTAGGGAATCACGATTTTCTTTTATCCATTGGTACAGTTCCGGGTAAAATATTCGCAATGCCGTAATACCTGCCAAATCCAGTAACTCAACGTCATCTCCAAGTGTCCCGTAATACAGAAGAAAATCATTCAGAAACCGGACTACATCGCGCTTGCCATGAATAAACGGGCAAATGCATTGCTCAAAGATATCCAATTCCCTGCCCGTTAACCAGTTATTCTGTTTTCTTTGTCCAGCTCGCAGAATCTCTTTCCTAAGCATATTACGTAAATCGCCAAGAGAGGGATCTGGAATTGCTACAGGTACCTGTATAATTTTCTCAAGAAATTTTGCACCATGGCCATGACTCGACTTATTCAGAGCATCTGCAATAAACGTTTTGTCATAGAACAAGACATACGTAGCGCACGGAAGATCTCCTACCGCCTTCACGGCTTGCATGAGTAACGCTACTTCATCATCCAAGAGACGATCCAAATCATCAATGAAGACGATTATCTTGTCCGTCTGCGATCTCAAATCGTATTTCAAGGCATCTCTTGTTCGACGTAGACTGTCGACCTTACTTGTTTTGCTGCTCGATAATACCTCCGACAGATTCTGAAAGCTCTGAGAGATAGCCTCCATGGAAACACTAACTCCACCAGACAAAAACGCGACATCCAATAGATTAAAGAACAACTGGATTACAGAGATGGCTGTTTTACTCTTGTACTGGCTAAACCGCACCCACAACTCCTGATACCACTTCAATTTAGGAGAAAGTCCTTCTGAAATTTCAGAGAATAACGCGGATATCATTTCACCGGATCTGGAGTACATCCATGCGTCGAATTTGATGATATGAGTCCTGCGATTCGGAAGGCGCATCTGCTGTTGTAGACGTTCGATGAGCATGTTTTTGACGGAGGTTTTACCACTGCCCCACTCTCCTTCGACGCCGACCACCAAACCATTTGAGTCGTCACCGGTCACAATAGCGTAGGCAAGATTTTCGACGTACCGCTCTCTGCCATATTCATCTTCACTAACATGCCGTAAGGGTTTATCTGCAGTAAACATCGCCTCCGCCCTCCCAAAAAAAGAACCCCTAAATATGCAGTATCGAATAGCTCTTATCTTACGCCCCTCTCAAATGTAAGCATTCGACGTTAGACATCTTCAGCCAAGCGAGTCTCTAGACTTTTTTAGTGAAGTCGAATGCATAAATCTTCATCCATACTGTTCGACAACCAAATTAACTCAGCATTAGACACGTTAAGCAATTCATTCTGTCCGAACCGGAGACGATCAGCCCGGACGTCGACACTTGCGACAACATCCGCATCATGGTCCAGAGAGGCCTCGCCTTCTTCAAGGAGTATCCAGTCGTCGCTGACGGCATCACGTTCAAAGGCGGTTACACCGACATCGTGGACACCGGCGACGGTGATTTCTTGACCCAGGACACGGTCCGGGACTTCAAAATCAACAGGACGAAGCCGAGTAAGGACCATATGTTGCAGATTTGCATGTACTGGCTCATGGGCCTTCATTCTATCCACGCCAAGCAATACGAGAACGTGAGTCGTCTTGGCTTCTTCAACCAGCACAGCGGAGAAATTTCGACTATCAGCGTGGCCGATCTCGATAAGCCCATGCTCCATGAAATCGAGACGCTGGTCATTGGCTATGATCCTACCGAGGCAATCGTCAAAACACGTGGAGGAAATGCAACAACCACCGCCCGCACGTGGCCTCTCGCCTGCTTCCAACGTGGAGCACATGTGCACAACACCCGTCACAGCAGTTGACCGTCAGTGACATGCGCGCTTGGTTTAGAACGAGTGCGAGCCTTCTGGATTCCTGTCAGCAGCCTGATCGCCCCGACTTTGGATTCCGGCTCATATCCGACGCCTTTTGACACGATTCCGTCATCCCTATCGAATGAGAGGTAGCGTAGGGGAATAGATCATGTCGACGAACCAGCTTACGCTATGAAAGAAGATGCGAGATGGACTGTTCTGATTGGATAAGCATCATAAGCGCCGTCGTCTCTTTCTTAGTAACCATTATAATTGCCGGATTGCAGATATGGCAGAGCGGCCGCATGGAGAAGTTCGAGTACCGCCAGGATGAGCGCGACGAGCGACGTCACGCTGAAGAGGTTAAAGCAAAGTCGGTCGCGTTTATCTCGAAATATTATGCAGACAGGGGTTTGATTCCGTTATGCGCTATTGCTGCGATGCACAACGACCTGTTCTACTATTCACGTGAAATGTATCGAGAATTCTGCTGTCTAACGCTCGAGGTTCAAAATCGAATTCTTGAATACTGCGAGCTGGATCTACGCGTCGTGGAGACGAAAGAGCTCTTCGAAAACTGCATCATGATGCTTGAGAAAGTCCTTCAGGAACATTTCCCGGACGATGAATCGCCGTTTTATGATGGTGGCAAATACGTGCTGCGTAGTCTCGAATACTATGGCGGTGAGAGGATTCCCGTTAAAAACGTTGCGTACCTTTCCGCAAACACTAACGAGTTGCTTGACAATGCTTTCTCCGTAGCATCTGCTGGCAGGCTGCCTTATGAGAGTTGTATTACGGATGTCTTATGCGAAGCATTTCAGGGTAAAGGCTCACATCACCCCATCTCTTATCTCGAGAAAGAATGCGGTTTCAAATGCACGTCGGAAATCGAAGCATGTCAATTTGCAACGACGCTTGCACAGTACGTCGCGATTTACGGCAGTGAAAACAATAATCCAGACAAAGATTACGGAGCGCCGGGCGGATATGCAGGTGAGACCATCGACACCATGGAGGATCTATTCCTTCTGTCTGTATATGAGATGTACATCCACTGGATTCTGAAAGATGATGCGGCCTGATTTCTTGTGAATCTTTCAATATATCCAGTTAAGCAAGTAGCTCGGCTACATTGATCTGAACTTCTTACATGTAAATTGCGCAACAGAGTCGGCAACTCAAACCCATCGACAGACGATCTTTTCATGAAATCGGAGTATGCCGTACCGAAACAGCTAATGCTGCCGCTGGATCCCACAGGGCACGCCCTCATCGGATACACCCCATTTTGGGAAAAATTCCGGTTAAAAACCTAACATAACGGCCGTTATCGGCGCTGCCCGTCATACAGTAACCCTTTCGACCTCTGCTTCATACTTAGAAAAGCGTTCAACCCCTTGTCCCCAAAGGGTATCCAGACCTGACTGCACTTCTCTCAGTAAACTATGTCCATTATGGTTTCCCCTATAGACGGGTGAATCTGGTTCCGGTTTTCCCGGACGAGACTACAACGAATGATTCCATCAAACATCTCTAAACACAATGATTTTCAGCAAAAACTATAGTTTGTAGAATTTTTTTCATCAGTCTTTTAGATAAAGTGAAAATTAGCCGATAACGGCCGCTATGTAGAGACATCAGCCGGCGTTCAACACGTGTTCGTTGTGGGATCAAAGGGCATCCCGGGTAACTATGGAGGATACGAAACCTTCGTGGACCGGCTAACCGAATACCATCAAAGCGTCCCCCTGCTGAAGTATCACGTGGCCTGCAAGGCCAAGGATTCCAAGACCTTCGAATACCACAACGCCGACTGCTTCAACTTGAAGGTACCTGATATTGGCCCGGCGCAAGCCATCTATTATGACGTGGCCGCACTGCAGCATTGCGTCAACTACATCCGCGCGAATCGCATCCCGCATTCGATTGTTTATGTTCTCGCATGCCGCATCGGACCGTTCGCAGCTCACTTCCATCGCGTGATCCGCAAGCTCGGTGGCAAGCTGTACATCAACCCGGACGGCCACGAGTGGATGCGCGCCAAGTGGAGCGCGCCGGTACGCAGGTATTGGAAGATCTCCGAACAACTCATGACCAAGCACTGCGACCTGCTGATCTGCGACAGCAAAAACATCGAGAAGTACATCCACGACGAGTACGGCAAATACGATCCGAAAACCACGTTCATCGCGTACGGCGCCGAGACCCGCAAGAGCTCACTGGCGGACGATGACCCGAAACTGCTTGACTGGTATACGGAGAAAGGCCTCAGCCCGAAGGGCTACTACCTGGTGGTCGGACGTTTCGTGCCGGAAAACAACTACGAGACCATGATCCGCGAGTTCATGCAGAGCGGGTCCGAGCGCGACTTCGCGCTCATCACCAATGTGAGCGACAAGTTCCTAGAGGAGCTCAAGAAGAAGACCCGCTTCGACCGGGATCCGCGCATCAAATTCGTGGGCACCGTATACGACCAGGAACTCCTCATGAAGATCCGTGAGAACGCGTACGCATACTTCCATGGCCATGAGGTCGGCGGCACCAACCCGAGCCTGCTCGAGGCGCTCGGCTCCACGGACCTGAACCTGCTGTTGGACGTCGGCTTCAACCGTGAGGTCGCCGAGGATTCCGCCCTCTATTGGAGCAAGCAGCCGGGCGATCTGGCCGGGCTGATCGACCGCGCCGACCGCATGAGCGCCGCGGAGATCACCGAGCTGGGCAGACTCTCTACGCAACGCATCCGGAACGCCTACAGCTGGCAACACATCGCGGACGAATACGAACAGGTATTCGCCGCTTAGCCAGCCACAGGATATTGCATTCGCTTTTTGTTTTAGGGAATAACGGAAGGACATGAAAATGAAGATCGCGGTCGCTGGTACCGGTTATGTAGGTTTATCAGTATCGCTACTGCTCGCACAGCACAATGAAGTGCATGCAGTGGACATCATCCCAGAAAAAGTCGAACTGTTGAACAACGGCAAGAGTCCAATCGTGGATGGCGAGATTACCGACTTCCTTAATGAAAACGCTGATGGTCGCCGCCCATTGAACTTCTTCGCAACCCTGGATACTGCGGAAGCATATACTAATGCGGACTATGTGGTTGTGGCCACTCCGACCAACTACGATTCACAGAAGAACTATTTCGATACCTCTAGTGTGGAATCCGCCATAGATGCTGTTCGTGCAGTGAATAAGGTTGCCTGGATAGTGATCAAATCCACCGTTCCAGTCGGATACACGATGGGTCTACGAAAAACCCGCAACGATAATCGCATCATCTTCAGTCCGGAATTTCTCCGCGAAGGTAAAGCCCTGTACGACAATCTGCATCCGAGCCGCATCGTAGTCGGAGCACCGCAAGATGACCCTAGAGCCGTCGAGGCCGCCAAGATCTTTGCCGAACTGCTCAATCAGGGCGCTGACCCTGCTGAGCATTCCCGCGTCAACCATGATGGCTCCACCGGTATTCCGTGTCTTGTAGTCGGCCCGACCGAAGCTGAGGCCATCAAGCTGTTTGCCAACACGTATCTGGCTCTGCGCGTCGCATATTTCAATGAGCTGGATACTTATGCCGAGACTCGCGGGTTGAATGCTGCGGAAATCATCAGAGGAGTCGGACTGGATCCGCGTATCGGCTCACACTACAACAATCCGAGCTTCGGTTATGGCGGCTACTGCCTGCCGAAGGATACCAAGCAGCTACTTGCGAACTATCAGGATGTCCCGGAGAATCTCATCGAAGCGATTGTTCAGTCCAACCGTACCCGCAAGGACTTCATCGCCGGCGAGATTCTCAAACGTGTTGAAAACAAGGAAAACCCGATTGTCGGCGTATACCGCCTGACCATGAAGAGTGGTTCCGACAATTTCCGCCAGTCCTCCATCCAAGGCGTAATGAAACGAATCAAAGCCAAAGGCATTAGCGTGTTGGTCTACGAGCCGACCTTGGACGGCGATGAATTCTTCGGCTCTGAAGTGACTCACAATCTCGAATCCTTCAAGCAGCGTGCCGACGTGATTGTGGCCAACCGCTGGAAGGACGAACTTTCTGACGTGGAAGCCAAAGTCTACACCCGCGATATCTTCAAACGAGACTGATACGGAGCTTTCTACAGTGAAGATTCTGGCCATACACAATTTCCACCGTTCCGGCTCCGCAAGCGGCGATGATCAGGTGTTCAAGAGCGAGACTGCCCTGCTTGAAAAGCATGGCCATACTGTCATTCGTTACACCGTATCGAATGACAGTTTCGACAAGGCAGGCATTCTAGGCAAACTTGCCGCGACGTTTGGCATGCTCTGGTCTTTCAGAAATTATCGAGCTATTTCTTCACTGGTTGCCCGTGAGAAGCCGGATGTCGTTCATGTGCACACGTTCTTCCCCTTACTATCACCATCGATTCTTTACGCAGCAAAAAGACGAGGCGCGAAGGTGATTGCGACCCTTCATGATACCCGCTTCATCTGTCCGGTGGCGACTTCACTACGTGACGGCAATATCTGCAACGATTGTGGCGATGGTCACTATCTACGCATGGCAAAATATGCTTGTTTCAAGGGATCTCATATCCAGAGTCTGGCCGTTGCCGGCATCTTCAAATATCATCGTCTTCGCAAGAGTTTCTACAAGCAGATTGACCGTTATATTTGTCTGAACGACAATCAGGTTCATTTACTGGAAAACATTGGCTTTGACAGTAAAAAGATAGTTAAGAAGTACAACTTTGTCCCTGATGCGCAGGCAAATACCAAGCCGGTTAAGCGTGAGGATTTACCTAACCGCTATGCGGTGTTCTATGGCCGTATCGGTGCGGAAAAGGGAATCAGGATTCTTCAACGAATCTGGAATGAGCTCAATGACATTCCTCTCGTGGTAATGGGGGGAGGTCCCCTTGAAGACTCTTTCAAAGCATGGGCCGAACAGCATGGCAACGTGTATTTCCTCGGCTATACGCCTCATGAGGAATGCTTATCCATCGTCAAAGGCGGCGAATTCGTTATGTTCCCGTCCATCTGGTACGAGGGCTGTTCAATGGTGGAGATTGAGACCGAAAGCTTGGGTAAGCCTTTAATCGCAACGGATTTGGGGTTTTCAGCCGAAGCCATCCAGAACAATGTCAATGGTTTGAAAGTCCGTTTGAACGATATTGAGGGGTTTGTTCAAGCGGTACGAACCTTGTGGAGCGCTCCGAAAGAATGCGCTCGGATGGGTGGCGAAGCACGGAAGGATTACGAGGCCAAATATCTTCCCGAAGATAACTATGAGCAACTCATGAATATCTATCAGACAACGATGCAAGGGAAATAATCCTATGAGTTTTAATAGTGAAATCAGTTCAGCCGACAGGCTCATTATTCTTGCCAGAACAGGCATGAAAGCTCTGAGAGGTTTGCGGAAAAGACCTTTCATTAAGAGGGCGCAAGGCTTGCTTCTCATCGGCAGACACGTGACGCTCTCCCATGCGCATAACATCAGTTGCGGTAAGAACGTTAAGTTCGAGGATTATGCCGAAATACACGGATTATGTTCACATGGTCTAAATTTTGGAGACAACGTGACCATCGGCAGAAACGTGATGATTCGCCCGTCCAGCTATTACGGTGGTGACCGCGGATACGGGTTGACCATGGGAGACAACTCTTCAATCGGACCGCACGGCTATGTCGGATGCTCCGGCCCAATCACCATCGGGAGCAACGTGATGATCGGGCCGAAATGCAGTCTTTTTGCTGAAAATCATGTCTTTTCCGATGATGAGGCAACGATTAAAAGCCAAGGAGTCTCGCAACAAGGAATCACCATCGGAGACGATTGCTGGATTGGTAGCAATGTCATCATTTTGGACGGTGTGACCATCGGTAGTCATGTTGTCATCGGTGCGGGAACGCTGGTGACCAAAGATGTGCCGAGCAATACCGTCATCATCGATAAACGTATGCGTTTAGCGCATACCCGATAATGAAAGAAGGGATGAACAGTTGAAGAACATTTATTTATACGAACCCTCGATTGCATCAAATAATACGGGCGATGCAATTATTGTGGAAGGCGTCAAAACGGCTCTAAAGGAGTTGCTCGACCAGCATTATGTGATTGAGATGCCAACGCATACCCCACTCTCCAATCGGTATGCGCTATTCTTAGGCAATCCGGATTTAAAATTTGTTTGCGGCAGCAACATCATCACAGGTAGTCTAGATCAACTCATACATGTAAAGCAGTGGGCTTTGAATTATGCGACCGCTTGGCAACTCAAAAACGCCATTTTTATTGGTGTTGGCGCTCAAAAATACCAAAAATGCAACTTGTATACCAGAGTCGAATACAAGAAAATGTTCAATCGAGACTATGTGCATTCCGTTCGAGACGCTTACACAGAACGTTTTTTGAAAAATAACGGCATCACCAACGTCATCAACACCGGATGCCCTACTATGTGGGGATTGACCCCAGAACACTGCTCACAGATACCCGCGGGAAAAGCAGATAAGGTAGTTCTTACTCTCACTGACTATTCCAGGAATACAGAACGTGATGAATATCTAATCGCCACATTGTTGAAAAAATACGATGAGGTATTTTTCTGGGTACAAGGCAACAAAGACTTCGAATATCTCAGCACTCTCAAAGGGCATGAACATATTCAGTTAGTTCCACCTTCCCTGGAAGGATACGACCATTTCTTGAATGCAGATTCTGTTGATTTTGTTGGGACAAGATTACATGGTGGCATGCGTGCGCTGCAGCATAAGCGTCGAACCGTTATTATTGGTATTGATAATCGAGCATTGGAACTTCATCGCGATTTCAACATCCCCGTACTTAACCAAACCGATATAAGTCAATTGCCTGAGATCATTGATTCAAACTTTACTACTGAAGTTAAACTCAATACAAATAACATTAGAAAATTCTTGAAACAATTCGATATTGAATACTAATCAATCCTACATAATATGATGAAACACAAAATCCTATATGTAAAGAATTCTTCTTCAAAGTTCAATCTTAATACATATAATGTACAGGCGATTGGACTCGGTAAAGCATTTTGTAAACTTGGATTCGATTACGATTTCTTATTCTTCTCAAAAGAAGATTCAATTCTACAGGAAGAATACATTGCCGGACATAGATTACGTATTATATCTCGCAAAGGCATTCGTATTTTGCGATCCGAGTATTGCCATTCAGTGCTTAACGAAGATTTCCTTGGACAGTATGATTTCATAATATCAACTGAATACGGGCAAGTAATGACATACTGCTTGTCAAAAGTATCAAAAAATGTGGTTCTATATTCTGGACCTTATTACAATCTGTTCAAATTGCCTTTTATGTCACCAATTTACGACTTCTTCTTCACAAAAGAAATCAATGACCAATGCAAAGCTAAATTCGTAAAGTCAATCCTAGCTAAAGAATATCTGGAAGCAAAAGGATATACCAATCTAATCAACATTGGGGTTGGTCTTGATGTTGAACGATTTGACAGGAATGTGCCAATTCAAGCAGAAACTCAAAAGATCATTGATTTCATGACAACGAATGATTGTGTTCTTTACGTAGGATCCCTTTCCGATCGCAAGAATTTTCCCTTCCTGATAGACGTTTACACAAAGCTCAAGAGTGAACGCAACAATATAAAGTTCGTTGTTATCGGAAAGGGTGACCCCCGATATGTTAAACGATATGTAGATAGAATTCCTGGACAGTATCGGGATAATCTTCTCCGAATTGAAAAGATTGACAACTCACAGCTCAAATATATATATCCCTTGGCTAAGGCGTTCTTACTTCCGTCAAAGCAGGAAATCTTTGGTATGGTGTTGCTTGAATCAATGTATTTGGGAGCTCCTGTCATTACAAGTCGTAACGGTGGGTCGACCACATTGATTGAAGGCCGAAACACAGGAACCATTATTTCTGAATTCGATATTTGCAAATGGGTTAATGCCATTGAACAGTACCTTGATAATCCATCAGAAACTACCGCAATGACAGAGAGAGCTCATCAGCTTATTAGCAGGGACTTTGTCTGGACCTCATTGGCTAAAAAAATATTGCAGACCGTTGAAGAAAATACATATCAGAAGGATAGACAATGAAATATGGATTTGTCATTCTGCATTATCTAACGGATACCGATACTCTTGAATGTATTGACTCCATTCTCGAACGATTTCATGATGCCGACTATGAGATTGTTGTGGTGGATAATCACTCCGGCAACGGCAGCATCGAACGTATTCGTGAGAAAACTGAAAGTTACCAGAAGATTCATATCTTATACAATGAAGAGAATCTTGGATTTGCGCGTGGAAACAATGTCGGATATGTCTACTGTAAAAAAACACTTAATTGTGATTTCATCTTCGTTCTGAATAACGACATTGTCCTTAACACAGACAATCTACTTGTCTATGCAGAAGAAGACTGGGAACAACGGGATGCCGCTGTTATCGGCCCTGACATTGAATCTCTGGCTGATCGCGGGCATCAAAATCCCATGGGCAAGGGCAACACCACCAAGTCCGCCATTCGGAAAAGCATTCTTCGATATCAGTTACTTTTACTCTTAAATAAAATTGGTCTGTATGACCTGATTCTTCAATTCAAGAAAAACACCAGCGACTCGACCCCGAATGTCAAAACTCGTGTGGAGAGAATGCTCACAGGCTATCAGCTTCATGGTGCATTCATGATATTTACTCCAACCTTCGTCAAGAAGATGGACGAAGCCTTCTGCGACGAAACGTTTATGTATATGGAAGAATCCATCCTTTTTCAAATCTGCAAGCAAAGAGGCTTCAAAACAATATATGACCCGAGGATGGTCGTATACCACAAAGAGGACTCAGCGACGGATGCCCTGAATATCAAAAATCGAGACAAACGTACATTTGTGTTTTCGAACATTATCAAATCCAGTCGCATTCTGTTGAAGTATTTACGATGAAACTTTGATAGAGGGTATATATGAAAAGAATACTAATAGCTTCACCAACAAATAAAGTGACTGGTGGTACTGAATTGCTCCAGCAATTATGCCACACATTGCGCACTTCTGGCATGAACGCGTTTATGTGGTATGCGGGTGGAGACAGCAATCCTGAATTTTGCAATCATTTTAATGCCATCTACCATAATCCCGTCACCTCGTTTGAAGACGAAACAGACACGATTGTTGTTATCCCAGAGACCATGGCGTATCTTCTTCCCACCATTAAAAGAGCTCATCCCGTCATGTGGTGGCTTAGCGTTGACAACTATATAGGACGAAATAATAAACTCCGAAATCCACTTCGTCTTTATTCCCGTCGATTGACGGCAATCATGAAATATAATCCGAGAATACGTCAGATTGACAATCTAGTTCAATCGAGATATGCATACGAATATTTGTCTACAGATTTGAAAGTAGATTCAAAACATATTTTCTATCTGTCGGATTATCTGAATGCAGTGTACATCACCAAGGCATCAACATTGAAGAGCAACAGGCAGAATCGTATTCTATATAATCCTGCCAAGACCTCTTCTTTCCTTAAAGAACTGATGTCGAATATTACCGAATATGAATGGTGCCCGTTACAAGGATTTTCCGTCAGCCAGATGCAACAAGTTATGAGTAGCAGTAAATTGTACGTTGATTTTGGATCTCATCCAGGTAAGGACCGAATACCAAGAGAAGCTGCAATTTGCGGCTGTTGCGTGATAACAGGACGGCGCGGCTCTGCAAAGAATGATATCGATGTGCCTATTCCTGAAAAATATAAATTTGAGGAAAAGGACAACCCCATTCAGGCAGTTCATGAATGCATCACGACAGTGATGAACATTTTTGAGGCCGCATCGCATGATTTTGACAATTATAGAGACATTATTATGCATGAGGAAGAACGATTCGTTTCAGATGCAATTACGTATTTCAGCCAGAAAGTGAATGCGTAATGAGTTTAACACATGGCAAATCATTGGTAGCAAACTCTTTTTTCAATGTCTGCTACCAGTTACTCAATGTCCTATTTCCGTTGGTGACATCGGCATACGTATCGCGTGTTCTGATGCCAGAGGGCATAGGAAAGGTCGCACTTGCCCAGAACTGGGCGCAATATTTTGTGGTCTTTGCCGCGTTGGGTATCCCGAATTATGGTATTCGCGAAATCGCGCGATCAAAGGCTGATTCTCAGCAACTTAAAAAAACTTTCTCGGAGCTCTGGATACTCAACGGCATCTCAACAACATTTAGTATTGTTTTCTTCCTCGGTACAATATACTTTTCTGGACAGATTTACAGCAACTATCCGCTTTATCTTGTGGTCGGATTGAGCATCGTCTTTAATTATTTGAATATCGATTGGTTTTATCAAGGCATTGAGGAATATAGATATATTGCCGTTCGTAGCTTCATAGTTAAGTGCGTCTCATTAGCATGCATCTTCTTGTTCGTTCAGAACGCAAATGACTATAGCTGGTATGCATTTGTCAGCGCAATGGCTATCGGCGGCAACAATATATTGAACTGGCTTCATTTATCTAGTTTCAAAGTCTTTGTAACCTTTAAAAAAATTTATCCTTTTAAACACTTAAAGTCTGTGCTCATACTGTTTTCAACAGTCATCTCGATTCAATTATATACGCTGCTTATCACTACTCTTCTCGGAGCGATATCTACTGATACTGCCGTAGGCTACTATTCCAACACCATGAAAATAGTAAGAATGCTAATTACAGTGATCGCAGCGCTGGGGAGCACATTGCTACCTCGACTCAGCGTGTATCGACTGAGCGGGGAGGAAGAGAAAAGTCGTTTTGCCGTCAATCGAGTGTTTGAGGTATTGCTCTTCCTTTTCCTCCCAGTCTGGGCAGGCCTTCTCATCGTCGCCGAACCATTAATCCTCGTACTGTTCGGCAGCCAATATCTACCCGCCGTACCAACGATGAGAATCGCAGCGTTCTTAATTCTGGCTCTAGGATTCAGCAATTTATTTGGGACACAGGTATTGGTCACATACGGCAAGGAAAGAAGCTTGCTCAGCTGCACCCTCTTTGGCGCTGTAGCATGCGTAGCTTTATGTATTATATTAATCCCTCGATATCATGAGAATGGCGCCGCCCTAGCATCCGTGATCAGTGAATGCATTGTTACAGTTTCCACTTTCATATGTGCAAGAAGACAAATTCCTATTGCTCCAAGATTTGAAGTATTTATGAAATGCATCATAGGAATCATTTTGATGTCTCTCTGCGCATGGGAAGGCACAAGACTCGTCAACAATGTCCTTGCTCAGCTTATCCTTTCCACAGGAGTAGGTGCCATAGTCTATCTCTCATCTGAATTATTGCTGAAAAATTCAATATGCATTATGCTTTTTGACCGTATTAAGATGAAAGACAAAACACAATGAATACAATACTCTTTCCTCTATTGACTCTGCTTGCTGTAAGTGTTTTTCTCCAACCTAAGAGATATCGTGTTGGATATAATCCGCTAATATCTTTTCTTGTCATTTGGCTTTTAATCTCCTTCCTTTCTTCCCTTCGACTGTTTAATTTATTTGATGTATCCACCACTGCTGCAAGAATGATATTATATGGCCTGATTTCTTTTTCCGTCGCATATTATATCTGTTTAATAGCATTCGATTTTCTATCAAGCAGAATGCAGCAAAATACAAATTCAAGACGTACCATTGTTTACTTTAACGAATCAATAATTTGTTTTTTTGCCATTATATGCTTAGTATATTATATTCTTTCCTCCTTCCGTTCCATAACAAGTCTGCTCCATGGTGGATCGTTCGAGATGATCAGAGGAATGGCGCAGAGTAACGGAAAAATATCAAACCAGTTTATTATCTTTTTGTATAATTTTTTCATCCTCCCCTTTTCATACGCATTTGAAATTATTGCCGTATTAGATTATTGGATGAAAAGAAGAATTGGAAAACTTTTTCTTCTCAATCTGCTGATCATGCTTTTTCGAATGGTGAGCGATGGCGGGCGTACAACCCTGTTTGACTTCATCATCTATATGATGATTGCTGGTCATTTTTTCATAGGGAAACAAGTTCGAGAAATATTTAATAAACAAAGAGTAAAACTTTTGGCTCTGTTATTCTTAGGAGTGGGAGTTCTTACGCTCATTACACTTTCGCGAAGTAGCTATAGCGTTTTCAGACAGCTGTATTTTTATTTTTCCATGTCTCCAGTAATGTTTAACTACTGGACCGAATATGTAGATAGCATCGGATTCACAGGTAACGGTATTGTATCATTGAATGGTTTCATCTTCCCAGTGCTATTCGTTTTGAAAAACCTTGTCAATACAACATATCCTTCGTTTTTCCAAAATGGATATGATTTAATCGCTTTAACCGATTCGCAGTGGATCAATATTGCCCGAGGAAAGACGAATGCAAACGCGTATGTTTCCACATTTTGGTTTTTCTATGCAGACGGAAAACTTATCGGCATAATCATCGGAATGTTTTTATATGGCATCGTCGCAGCTCTAACATTCATGCTTCTCCAAAAAACACGAAGCATACGAGTCCTAGCAATCTATTTATTAATCATGCAAGGCCTCGTTTTTTCCTTTATACGATTCCCCTTCGCTAAATCTTATTATGTACTTGCTTTTATTTTCATTCTGCTTTTAATCAAACAGAAGAAAACGAGACGGACGATATCACGCATAAACTAAATATGTTCAACGGTTAGACTGCTCTTACCACATCTAGTGATTGAACAGTCTAACGCAACCCTCTTGCCTCATATAAGCAGATCGCACCCCAGACCGTTATTGCCGTAAGGCGCTGAGATCCAAATCGAAGATCATCGATTCCGGCCGACGCTCCGGTTCGAGGAACATGCTCATATACAGCGGAAGGTAGGTAATCCGGCCATCCTGCCGAACGTTGCCTTTGCACAGCACATATGCTTTGCTCAACGCCCAATCATCAACCGCAAGCACATTATCCAACGCTTTGTGCTTTGTCCAATCATTGCCTGACTTCACTTCGACAGGCAACACGATTCTGCCACTCTGCACCATGAAATCGACCTCGCCAAGACGATTCGTATTGAAATAATACAGGTCGAAACCATGCGCACGTAGCTCCTGGGCCACGACATTCTCCATGATTGCGCCCATATTCACGTCAAGGTTTCCCTGCAGTAGATCATATTGGATGCCGCCCATGGATGCCGTACATAGCAGACCGGTATCACTGAGAAACAGTTTGAACAGGCTGTGATTGCCGTTGCCTTCCAATGGCGGAACCGGCTCCTTGACGTTGTAACAGGGCAAGGCCACACCAGCATCCGCCAACCATAGGAAGCTACTGGCATAACGATTCTGCCGAGCATTTTTAGAAAGATCCGCAAGCACGAATCGACGATTCTTGTCATCGAGTTGGGAAGGAATGGCATCAAAAATCGACCGAATCTTCGTCCCGTCCTTATCATCCGCATATTTGTCGATGTCAAGACGATACAAGGCCAACAGGTCGGACTGCAAGGCGATTACCTGCGCGATATCGTGAGTATCCACATATCTTTGAACCACGTCAGGCATGCCACCCACTACAACATACGCCTGGAACAGGCGCATCATGGTGTCATGCACCGAATCGCTGACGGGTTCGTTTCCGTTGAAGCGGTCTCGAAGCATATCAATGGTCGATTCCTGCAAACCATTGGCCAAGCAGAATTCTTCGAAGTCCAATGGATACATGCGCAGTTGCTCTTCAAATCCCACCGGGTAAGAAGCCACTTGCTTATTCTTCACGCCCAACAAAGAGCCCGTTTCCACATAGTCAAAACGACCATCCTCCACCAGGAACTTGATGGCGGTACGCGCCGATGGGCACTCTTGGATTTCATCCAACAAAATCAATGTATGCCCTGGCTCCAGTTGGGTCTGCAGATACGCAGTGAGGTTGGAGATAACGGCATCCGCACTCAGAGATCCGTCAAATACCGATGCGGCTCTGGGATCTTCCAGAAAATTCAACTCGGCAAAACGCCTGTAGCGCTGTTTAGCGAACTCACGAACCAACGTCGTCTTACCGATCTGCCTGGCACCGGTAATCATCAACGCTTTCCGCGCATCGGTCCGCTTCCAGTGCTCCAGACGTTCCCACGCCTTGCGTTTCAGCATCACTCCACCTCGCAAAACTTGACTACCATAACGGAATCCGTGTCAACCAGTATATCAACTGCCACGTTTTCTGTAACGTTTTACATGTTTTTTGGGTGGTTTTCCGTAACGTTTTACACGGTTTTTAGGTGGCATACCGCCACGTTTTACAAGAATGGTTGCCATTGAGGCGCTTGCATCTAGCCTTTCGACCGTCGAGCCCGGGTTCGGGTACGCTTCCGACGCTTGCGAATCCAGCCGACCAGGCACGCAACCACGAGAATACCGACGGCGGCCAACGCTCCGGCAATCGCATAGACCCAAAGATGACGCGGCAATTCGGCAGGCGGCGTCACAGAACGTACGGATGGTCTTTCGGAGGCATTCCAATCGGCGGGCACCGTGGTGCGTTCGGCATGGACGAGCAGACGATGGGTGTTCACACCGTAGGGCGTGCAGGTCACGAGCGTCACCAAATCGCGGCCCTCCTCCGTAGTGAGGCTATCCACCTCACTCGGCAGTACGACTTCGGTGGAATAGACCTTATAGGCATGATCCTCCCCCAAAACGCGGATGATGAACCAATCACCCTTCTTGAGTTCGTCAAGCCGGTCGAACAGTCGCGCCGTAGGAAGTCCCGTATGCCCGGCCAGAACACTATGGGTGGAGTCACCTCCGATGGGTACCGAAGTATTCACCACATGCCCCACTCCATGCGAAAGCGGCTCTTCTGTGGTGTAGTGGTAGATGGGCAGGTCAACGCTGATGGAAGGAATGATCAGCTCCGCCATGACTCCATCACCGGCGACGTTGAGCACACTCTCGTACTCGTCGTTGCCAGGGGAAGCATCATCTTGGTCGAAAGGGTCGACCACTCGCGAACTACCGTCGCGCAAATGGGCGTTGTATGCTTCCGCCTTCGCCTTTTCCGCGGAGAGATCCGCGGGTTTCAAGGCAGCGACCGTCTGCTGCTGAGTATTGCTCACAGCATCCTGCGCACGCTGATTAAGCCAGTCACTGACGAATGGGTAGCTTATCAGCGCAAGCCCCGCTAGCAGAATCAGACTGGCGGCGGTAAGTCGCAGACGGCGCCTTCGTCTCAAGCGTTTTTTGGTACCGGACACGGCAAAAGCAGGGGAACCCGAAGGTCCCCCTGCTTTCACGGCGTGCCTTGCATGTTGTGCAGACGACAAGGTCTTCAGCCCGCCTGAGTGCTTCTTAGAGCTCTTGCTTGCGAGAGCGCAGGAAGAAGACGATACCCACTGCCAGCAGGGCCACACCGCCGGCGGTCAGGGCAAAGGTGCCCGCCGCACCGGTGATCGGGAGAGCCGGCTGCTTCGGATCGACGACGTTCACCGACGAAACCAGGTAGTTGTTTTCGACAACGGTGGTGGCCGGGTTGTCCTGGGTGCAGGACGCCTCGTTCAGCGTGAACGTCTGGTCGGCGACCTTGCTGAAGCCTGCCGGCACCACGGTCTCGGTAACGGTGTAGGTACCTTCGCCGAGATCCTCGAAGTACACATAGCCGTTCTCGTCGGAGGTGGAGGTCAGCGTAGTGGTGGAACCATCCTTGTTGGTGACCTTCAGCTCGAAGACGGCACCCTTCAGGGCGTTGCCATCAGGATCGGTCTTCTTGAACACGAAACCGTAGGTCTTGACCTTGGTCTTGCTGTCCGGGGTGACGGTCGTGGAGGTGTACGGGTTCGGGTTGAAGGTGACGGTGGCGGTGTTGCCGGTCACGTCATTGGCATCGTGAGAGAAGGCAGCCGAGGTGAGCTTGGCGTTGTAGGTGACCGTGATAGCCTCACCCGGGTGAGCCAGCACGTAAGCCTTGGCGAACTTGATGGTGTAGCCGTTGGTAGCCGCAGTGATGGTGTAGTCAGTACCGGAAACGGCAGCCACACCATTGATCTTGATGGACGTGGTGTCGATTTCAAGACCGGCGGTCGGCTGATCGTTGATTTCGAAGGTGGCATCCTTGGAGTCGGCCGGGTAGTTCGGAACGACGGTTTCCACCTTGAACGGGACCATATCGCCCACGCTGTACTTGTCGGTGGACTCCTTGTATTCGGAGCCGACACCCTTCTTGATGGTCACATCGGTCTTCTTGACGTCGATGGTCTGGGCCGGGTGAGCATCATAGGTTCCGGAGGCATTGGCCACCGGGCTCGCGTCGACGACCATGTTCTGGTAGACACGAGTCTGACCGCTCGTGCTCGTCACGCGCACAAGGTAGTAGCCGCTACCAAGCGTAAGCGTGGCCGAGGTGCCGGATGCGGTGGCGCTGGCCGCCGCAGTCGTACCGGCGTCAGCGAACGCCTTCGCGATGGCGCTGGCGGCATTCTGCATGTCGCTACCCTGATGGAATGAATTGCCATCGGAAGCAACAACCTTGATCTTATCGATCGAGTCATAGGCAGACGGCAGATTGGCGGCCATCGTGTAGGTAAGGTTGTTCGACGCATCGATATCGGCATCGGCGATGAGGAAGGCCTCCACCGTGTCACCGTCAATCAGATTGTTGATCGTTACCGTGCTATCGGCCACATCGGTCGGGCTCGTCGGGGTAGCGTGCGCCGCAACCGGAGTGAGCACGAACGCCATGGCGATCGCTGCGAGCAAGCCTACCAGCATGCTCATCTTCTGCTTGAGAACGGTTCCCATATCCTTTTCTCCTTTTCTCATCGGGGATGGGAAGATTACATTGATTGCTCAGACCCGGCTGTGCAGTCCTGAGCCTGACCGCCGACGAAGCATGACCGCACCGCCGCCTCCGATGGCCAGAAGGCTTCCGAGGAAGAGCAGTATGGCTGTCGCATCCGAGCCTGCCGTATGTGGCAAGTTGGGAATGGATTCGTCAGCGATAGTAATGGCGGCCACCCCGTCTTTGAGGGGCAGCGCAGCGGTTGTTCCGCCGCTGTCTTTGGTACTCACCGTTCCATCATGTGCAACGGAAATTAGATGAGCCGCAGTATCAAGGTTGTAGCCGGCCGGGGCCTTGGTCTCTTTGAGCCAGTAGTCGGTACCCGGCATAAGGCCGTAGTAGTGGGCCTCTCCGTTGCCATCGGTCGTAACGACGGCGCCCGGAATGGCTGCGGTGAGATTGGCATCGGAATACACGGTAGCGGGCTGATCATTATCGTCGTAGACACCGTTGCCGTCATCCTTGTAGAGCGTAAATTCCGCACCGGGAAGCAGACTGCCGTCAGTCGACTTCTTGATGACAGTCAGAGGAATCTTGCGCGTGTTCTTGAATACCGGGACGTTGTCGCCATACGACGGAGTGAGTTTCAGCTTTCCTTCGCCGGCATCCTCCACCGTGACGGTGACGGTCTCGACGTGGGTATCGTACACAACGCCCGGGGTGTTCTCCGCCTGTTCCTCAATGGTGTAGGTGAAGGTCTTACCGACATCACTCAGGGTGTAGTTGATCTCTTTGAAGGTGACGTTGCCAGAGGCGTCGTTCTTCTGCGTGTCGAGCTTGGTTCCGTCCTGATCCTTCAATGTGAAGGTGAACTGGCCATCCTGCAAGGTGCCACCTTCAAGGTGCTTAATGGCCTTGAGCTGAATCGAGCCCTTGGCTTCGTAGGGTACGAACACGTGCACGGTGTTGGTGACCTTGGCGTTGTTGTTGATCGCCACGGAAGCCTGGTTGGGTACCTTCCAATAAGAGATCCCATTGATGGTCTCACGTTCATACGAATTCAAGTCAGCTGTAGTAGAAACCGGCACCGTGATATGGAATACATGCTCGTCTTCGGCATATCCATGCCCAGTATTCTTCGCCGTAGCCGTGATGGTCTGACCGGAGATGCCAATGGTCCAGTTGTCCGTGACGTCAACGTAGTTCCCCGATACCTTCTTCAATACCTTCACCGTGGCGTGCGATGCATCCAAGGCATTATCCAAGGTATCGGTCATGACGATGGAAGACGCCTTGTTGGTGTCAGCCACATAGGGGAACTTTTCGGTGACATCGAAAGTAGCGATCTCACCACGATTAAGAATCTGCCGTTCCGGTGACTTTACCGGGGCTGGCCATTCAGGATAGACGGTGACCGAGGAATCGTACCCCATTCCGGTATCGCATCCTTCTCCAGACCACTCAGTAACGAAACTAGGTCCTGCTTTCGCCACGACGGTGGAGATGTCATCCGGTACTTTTGAATCATCCTTTTTACTGGATTTGAACCATGTGGTCCCGCCCTCTTCAGAAACCTTAAGCGTGGTGTTGTTTCCAATCAGCGCAGACTTGTATCCGCTGACCAGTCCTACGCCCTCTCTTCCTGGATGGGTAAAGTCGGAGATTCGGGGGAAAGCATTGGCGCCGTGATGAATAGGCTGGTCGATATCCCAATACGTGACATTGAACTCATTGTCAGATTCGATCGGGGTATCGGTCCCGTCTTTGACCAGCGTGGTCGTGAAGCGCGATTTGATGCCAACATCAAATTCAGAGCTTCCATATCCGGTAAGTGACACAGGATAGCTGTTGGCAACCGCAGCAGCTGCAGGACCAAAGCGGTCTCCCAAATGGAATGGGCAGACAAAAGCGGGTTCCTTAAGGCCAACGGAGTCGAGCTGCCATGCATGCACTGAGTTAAACTCAACGATGGAGCTGATCCTCTCACCGGAGGTGGTGTACCCGATATTGTTGAAGCGCATCTTGAAGCCACTCCACGTAGAGCCCGAAAGTGTCACTTTGCCGTTATCCGGAGCCCGGTACACCATGTACACACCGCTGTAATACGTATGTATCCAGCGCATTTTCCAGCCGTTTTCCAAATCCACAGGATTACCGTCCTGGTTGGCGGGATCAGCAGGCGTCAGATCGGACACATTGTGCCACGATCCGTTAGCGTAATACTGAGCGGCGCTTTTCCAGTCGATGTTCTTATCGATGTAGACCGTGCCACCAACCGAATTCAGCAAATTATTCGTAGTGGTATACGGCGTGCCGGCATGCGCCGGAGCAGTCGTAAACAAGCAGGAACCCAGCGCCACGATAAGGCTGATGAGTACAACAATGATGTGCTTGGATATTTGGAAGGGTATTCGACTACCGAGGTGACGCTCGCCTGCGTTCATCGCTTCTCTCCTTGCATAAAAAAAGCAGTCATTCATACCCCCCCCCCCCCGCAAAAATCGGAGAGGGAGGAGGTACGACTGACTGCCAGTCACACCCGCAATTCTGTTTCTCTACATAACGAGAAGTTGAATTATTTTCTCTATGTAAGAAATATACCCATAAGATTTTCAGCTCCCCCTCTGCATAATTACAGCATTGACATCTTATTTGCCGTATAAACCGTCATTTAAGAGTGATTCCCGACGGAAAATCGAAGCACCGTCAAGGGTGCAGCTAGGGGTATGGCACGGCTTGTCGTTTTAGCTCTCAGCGCAACATGGCTTCCATTCAAGCGCGAGAATACGGGAAAAATATTGTTAGGCACAGTACCCACAAGGTCATGATGCATGAGGTTTAGGGGTCCCCACGAAATCACCGGCATCTTCGCCGGCAGAACACCCTCCAACTGCGTACACTATCCGAAAATAGAGGCGTATTGCTCAATCGTGCACGGCAATGCCATCCCCAGCACTAGTGCAGCAATCACGACTCATTGGAAAATGGCCATCTGAACATCATTAAGAAGGTATGAAAGGCACAACAAGCATCGTCTTGAAAACACGAATCGGAAAAACGTTGGTCAGTCCGGATTGTGCGCGAAAGAAGGCATTCCCACGAAGCGGCATATCAACAAAAGTGATTACAGCCGAGCTTGACGAGAAACTCCCCGAGAGATGCAGGGCATCATCACGAATACCCTTAATGTACGAATCCAGGATTCGGTTTATCAAGAAAAAAGGCACCGCCGACGAAGCCCACAAACGTAAGTCCTAAAAACAGCAGGTATCAAGCCTCCCTGCTTCACGAGAAACGAAAAGCAAGGAAGCTTGATACCTGAATGCATGACGCAATGCCGCACGATGTGTTGGCTCCCGTCATGGTTCACGGGAGCCAACGCATTAGCGCGGCATGGACCCCAAACCGATCAGCTAACCGGCATCAGTGGGCCAGCATCTCCTCGACGATCTGGTCCTTGTTCAGGCTGGACGGATAATACGTCGGCCAGTTGTCCATCTCCTTGAGGGTTTCCTCCTGCGAATCGCCCGCGAAGATGTGGAAATGCGCGGCCTTGCCCGGGGCGATGCCATGATCGGAGAACTGCACGACCTTGGGGGCGCCGTCAGGCACGTCACCGACTGCGGAGAACAGGTAGCGTACGCCACGATTGCCCTTCTTGTAATCGAGGATCTTGTATCCGTCGTACTTGTAGGTGGCGGTGGTGTCCTTGCCATTTCGGGTGAAGGTGATCTGGTCGCCCTTGATGGTGATGCGCTCCACATCGGTCTTGTAGCCTGCGTCATAGTACTTCGTATACTCTTCGGCGCTCATGGTGCCCTTCTTGGCCTTGGCTTCCATGACCTTCTTGAGGCTGCCGTCCTTCAGATACGGGTAGACGGATTGCCACTCCCCCTCATAGTCGGCCATCGAACGGTTGGCGACATCCTGAGTGAGGAACCAGCCGTTAGTGGTGTCGTTGGCCAGCGCCTGCTTGGCGATGGTCGTAAGCCAGCCCAGCAACGTGTCCTGGTTCTCGGGCAGCTGTTCGGTGGCGGAAATGATCGTCTTGTTGCTGCTCTTGGCGGCATCGTTGAGTTTTTCGGCGAAACCGTCCATCTCCTGCGGGTTGACGACCAGCAGATCCACGTCGGATCCGGAAACGATGTCGAGGGTGGATTTGAGATCGGCGGCGGAAGGCTCGCCTTCGCTGTTCATGGCATTCGTATAGGATTCCAGCGTCTTGTCGGTAGCGCCAAGATAGTCGAGCAGGTAGCTGATGATCGATTCGGTGGCCACATACGAGCGCTTCACGCCGGCGGCACGAGCCTTGTTGACCATGGCGACGAATTCGGCATAGTCCGCATTCCAGGCATTCGAATGACGCTGTGCGGTGGCCGCGGTATCGGTGCCTTCACCGGCCTTAGCGGTGTAAGCGTCCGTAATGGCGGTCGCGGCTTTGAGTACGGCTTCGGGGCTGAACCACAGGTGAGGGTTCGTGGAACCGTGATGATGGTGGTGGCCGGACTCGCCATCGCCGTCCTCATGCTCATGCTCCTCGGTGGCGGTGATACCCATGAGATCACCCACATTGACGATGGTCTGCTTACTCTTGTCGAGCTGCGCCTTCTCGGCCCAACCGTCGTAGCCGGCTCCGTTGATCACCACGATGTCGGCCTTGGACAGCTTGGCCAGATCGGCTGGCGTAGGCTCATAATCATGCGGCTCCACGGAGGTGGAATTAATCAGGGATGTGACCTGCGCGCATTTGCCGCCAAGCTCCTGGGCGAGCGCACCCCACTGGTTGACGGAGGCGACCACGGTGAACGTGGTGCTGCACGAATCGTTGGCGTCGCTGACCGTGGAGGTCGAACCGTGAGATGCAGCGGAGGCGTTCCTGCCGTTTTTTGCATTGAGGAACGCGAATCCGCCGACGACGAGTCCGGAAACCAAGGCGCCCACGATGAACGCTACGATGATGGCGATGATACCCTTCCTGCCGATGGCATCCGTGCTCGCTTTCGTCACGGCCATGGTATCGGATGCATCTGCGGACGGTTCGGATGCCGTATTCTCCGGATTTTTGCTTTCGGGCTGGCTGAGATTGTTCTCGGTCATGCTCTTCTCTTTCTATCTATTCCTTATATATAGGTGACAATCTGTGTGATGCCTTCAATCGACATGCATGTATCCGCGACGTGCCGCGGCCGCAAGGTTCGAGGGCACCTGGACCGTACGCCCGTCGGGCGTGGTGACGGTGGCCAATTGCGGCGCTTCGGTTTTCCAATGCGCGCGTCTGGAACGTGTGCGGGAGCGGGATGTCCTGTTTTTCGGTGTCGCCATCAGCCTTGCCTGCCCTTCCACCGCGGATTCTTCTTGTTGATGACGTAGAGGTGACCGCGGCGTCGCACGATCATCGATCCTTTTTTGCGAGCCAATGAGCGTATCGAAGCCCTGACTTTCATCGGTCATTCCTTTCCATAGGTGTCGTTTGCTGTGTTTTGCTGGCGTTCGCTTGCCGTATGTTCGCCGGCGAATCGTCCGAAGAGTCCGGTCACCAGCTGGATTTGACGACTCCGGGCAGCTCGCCCGCATGCGCCTTGTTGCGCAGATTGATCCGCGACAGGCCGAATGCTCGGATGAACGCCCGAGGACGCCCGTCGATCGCATCGCGATTGCGCAGTCTGACGGGGCTTGCATCGCGGGGAAGCGCATGCAATCGACGCATCGCCTCCGCCCGCTCCTCTTCACTCAGCCGCATATTGACGGAATCCTTCTTGTATCGTGCGCGGCGTTCCGCGTATTTCGCCACGATGGCTTCACGCTGGCGTTGTTTTGCGATGTTGCCGGTCTTCGCCACGTCAGCGGACCTCCCGAAACATCACGCGTTTCCTGATTACGGGATCGAATTTCATGAGCTCGAGTCGGTCGGGATTGTTACGACGGTTTTTGGTGGTGGTGTAGGTGGATCCGGTGCCTGCCGTGGATCGCAGGGTGATAACCGGTCTGATTTCCGTGGTCTTTGCCATACGGTTGTTGTCCTCTTTCTATTTGAGATGGCCGATCTCACCGGATTCGATGAGTCGCGCCGCCACTGCTTCGATGCCCTGCCTGTCGATGGTTTTCATGCCTTTCGGCGTGAGCGTCAGGGTGACCGTGCGCCCAAGCGACGGTACGTAATAACGCTTCCTTTGCAGGTTCGGGCTGAAGGTGCGGCGGGTTTTTCTATGTGAATGCGACACCGCGTTGCCGACGTGGGCGCGCGTGCCGAGAACTTGACAATGTTTGGACATGTCGGTAACTATATCATAATGATAATCATTATCAATAAAAGGATTGTGGAAAGAGCTTGAATATGCAGCATCCAGTATTGCCATCATTGGGAAACGCCGAAACGGACAAGGAGGCGATCTCCGTAGTACTGCTGACCGGCGTACACCGATTGGCGTTGGACGCCACATCATTCTCATTGGCGGACTCATGCCCGTCGGTCTGCTGCGTGACATACGACTTCACCACCGACGACACCGCCGAAACGGGCTTCAGCATGACCCGCACCATCCGCCGACCGGGCGGTCTGGGTCAGTTAAGCGAAGGCGACTGCACGACCTTCCCCATGGAAGCCTGTTGCCCGACCTGTTCGGTCAAACGGGATCTTGTCGCCGCCCTCGGCCATCTATGCAACCGGGCCGACATGTTCCTCATCACCCTGCCAATCGGCATCGAAGGAGCACCGGTCGCGCAATATCTGCTGGAATGTTCACTGCTGGGCGGCACCGCGCGCCCCGTGGATGCGGCGACGATTGCCTCTGTGACCGATCCCGAAGGCTTCGCCTCCAGACTATGCGACGACGAACAGCTGCTGTTGGCAGGAACGGATGAACACGACGGCGTATTCGATCCGCGATGCGTGGGCACGGTCCAGGCCAGACTGATCAGCGAAGCCGAGCATGTGCTGCTGCTTCCCACTACGCGCCCCAACCATCCCGACACGAAAGCCGTCGCGCCGGAACGCAATCACGAACGACCGTCGAGATCTCATGATCTGATGGCCGCCCTGGCCTCGCCCGAAACGGTCATCCATCCGAATGCGCATGCCGTCAGCCTGCATACGTTGCTGGAAACAACACCCGCGGCAACGATCCCCGAAAGCGCCGATGCATGCGGCCGCAGCAACGGACTCGTCTAGTCCATCACATCATTCCATCGCATCATCGGAATCGTCTTCACCGTTCCCTATGACGTGCCCCTTCTCATCCCACGGGCATGAGTAGATGACACAGGGCGTCGACGGGGGACGGTTGACGAAAGTATAGATCAGCTCCAGTTGACGACGTGAAATGCCGATGCGGGCATCCGGTGAGATCAACAATAGCGGCGACGCCAATTGCGTATGGATGAGCGCAGTAATGGTGCGATTATTGATCGCACCATCATCCACCCAGATGATCGCGTGGGCGTCATATCCCCGTTCGACACGTTCACGCTGCTTGATGATCTCGTTCATGATCAGGTCAAGCTTCTGCATGACCCTGCCTTCATGGGTGTTGGGATCATGCCAGAACACGCTGGATACCACGGAATCGTCCCACCCCAAGCGATCGCCGAGCATCTCCGTATACGGCTGCCAAGTGGACAGCCAACGCAGATCCAGCATTCCACCCCTCGCCAAGGCATACAGTTTGCCGGCCAGTTCATCGGACCAATGCAGTTCATGGAAACCGCGCCGCCCGAAATCTATGACCGCCGTCTTGTCCAGCGGGAACGCCCTTTTCTCCGAATACAGGTCCGTACGGTACCCGTCCGGATCGGGAACCAACTCCACATGCCCGACATCGGAATAATTGACGATTCCGGTGTTGGGGAACGCGTTCAGAACGCCATCAAAATCCAGATACATCACCGGCTTGTTCGCACGGCTCATCTCCGTCTCACGATTCGCACCATGGACTATCTTGACCATCTTCCTCATGACTACTCCTCTCGTTGCGTTTACTTGGCGAATGCCATCATTCAGCTTCCGGAATCGGCCTGTCTCCAGATCTGTTCATCCTTGATGAGCTGGGTGCCGTAACGCATCTTGAGCTGGGATACCAGATCGTCGATATGCCGCTGCGCTTCGATGATCTCGGCACTGTACTTCTGCATTCTCGCCTGATTGAAGGCGATGCCGGTCTCCTCCGGCATCTCACCGACCACATGAGGCTTCTCACCGGACAGCGCATATTCCGCCGCCTCATCCATCAGTTTCCGGTCGCCGCTCCACCTGCTGATGCACCGTTCGATGCGCTTCGCACCGATTAGTTCAAGCGGCATCCCCACACTGGAGAAAATCTGATAGGGGCGCAATCCGCGCATGTACCAGTACATGCAGTAGACTTGGAATTCATGGGCGTAGGTGATCCGTTTGCTTGTCACATGGGCAATCGCCGGCAGCGATTCGAGGTAGCAGACCTCTTCCAGCGTGAATTCGACGTTGGTCATACCCCATCATTCCTAACGTAGATGAGCGATCATCTTGCGGATGCGCTCCTGCAACGTGATGATCGTTCTATTGAGCTCCTGTATTTCGGACAGACTCGAAAGGATGATCTCATCACGCATGGCGGGCTTTCGTCCCTCTTCATCGAGCTGTCGGACCTCGGCCATGAGCTGGGGGTTGCTCTTCCACCTGCTGATGCAACGTTCGATGCGCTTCGGCCCGATCAAGCGCGAAGGAAGTCCCGCATTGGAAAAGATGACGCTCGGCCGTGTGCCATGCACATATTGGTACATGCAGTACACCTGAAACGCATGCGAGTAGGTGATACGGCTCGTGGTCGCATGTTCCACAACCGCCAAGGACTCGAGTTCCTCGATCTCCTGATCCGTAAACTTCTTATTGTTCCGCATATGGTATTCCCCGTATCCGTTCTTGCATCGGCATATGCCGACCTTGAGTTCTTCCGCACGGTCTTGCGTCGTCGCAGACCTTCAGATGCTTGCATTCCTTTCGATAATTTGCCTCACTATACTCTGTTCGGGCAGGAAATCCGCAGAACGGGGAAGCCTCTCCCCCTATAAGCAAACCGGTACTCCTCAATCCCCTTACGTACCCTTGAAACGAGTGGACGCCAAATACGACACACCACCCATCATGCTGAGAGCATAACGGGTGGCTGCCATGATATTTCGGGGGCTTACGATCGGGTCAGCTTTTTACGCTTCAGATTCAGCACGATATCGGCGGCATCGGCCACACGCTCGGAATGCGTGACCACGATGACGCACTTGCCCAACTGGTGCGCGGCATCACGCAACAGCGTGATCACATCACCCGTCGTCTTCGGGTCCAGGCTACCGGTCGGCTCATCGGCCAGAATCACGGAACCCGGGGAGACCAAGGCGCGGCCGACCGCGACACGTTGACGCTGACCACCCGATAGGTGCATGATGTTGCGCTTCGCTTCCTCACGGGTGAGACCCAGATCCTCAAGGATCTTCAGATCGGCCTTGGGATTGACCAAACGTAGGTTCTCCACCGGCGTGAGATAGTCGATCAGATTGTGGTCCTGGAACACCAAGGACACATGCTCACGGCGATGCTTCGAATACCCCGTCTCGGCGATGTTCCCGCCTTCGAAACGGACCACGCCCTTCGACGGGGAATCCAACCCTGCCAACAACGACAACAGGGTGGACTTGCCCGCGCCGGACGGTCCGGTTATCGCATACATCTTACCGGCCTCGAAATCCGCGCTGACATCCGACAGAACGCGTATCTTGGCCGCGCCGTACATGTAATCGACATGATCCAACTGTAGACAAACCGACATGATTGTTACTCCTAACTCATGGAGGAAAGAATGGACTTGGGAGAACGTGCCAACACCGAGGCGAGCGACACCACCAAGGCGATCGCGATGACCCCGCAGCCAAGCAGCAATATGAGCGATGTCTGAGCAGGCGGCAAAGCATCCACCTGCAACGACGAGAGGGAGGCATCATCCGCATTGGCCAGCAGCATGGACGACACGAACCCCGATAGCAAAGCGCCGGTACCAAGCGAACACAAGGCCGCAACCAACGCCATCAGGCAGGTTTCGATCACGAACTGCCCGACGATCCGGGCCTTGCCGATGCCGATGGCCAGAAAGACACCTATCTCATGGATGCGGGAACGCACCCAGAAGACCAGCACCATGCCCAGCACCAGAACGCCGACCAGGCAGACGACCGCCAGGATCAGACGTACCAGATTACGCACCGTATTCACAGCCTGCAGTACGCCGGAGAAACGGGACGAATTATCCGTGACGTCATATTTCGTCCCGGCCAGCTCCTTGGCCTTCCGTATCGTGTCAGGCAGGCTTTGCGCGCTGGCCGACAGGCATCGTACCGTATCGATCCGCGGTTCACCGGTCAGTTTGGAGGCCACGTTCATCCCCGCATACAGCAGATTCTCCGAGGAGTCCGACGGCATGGGACTTTGTGACTGCGTTTTGCCGGAAAATATTCCGGATACGCGCACGGTGGAGTCATGATCGCCTTGCTTCAACGTGAACGTCGAGCCGACCGACAATCCGTTCCGCTGCGCGAAATCCCGATGCACCAGTACACCATCGCCATCACCGGAGATGTGCTTTCCCTGTTCGAGCCGGTACAGTCCACTCTGGAATTCCGTGGACAACGAGGAATCCGTGGACCCCAATACGCTGACCTGTGCGGCCACGCCAACGTCCAGACGAGGCCCCTGTTGGGGAACGACGGGCTGGGCGCCATCCAGTTCCGCAAAGGTCTTGGTCTCATATGCGGCCTTTTTCACGCCATCGAGATGAGCGAATCGGTCGGCCTCCTTCGTGCTGATGGGATCTTCGCGCGCCTCGACCGCAAAACCGATGCCCATGCTTCCGCCGATGCGATCGGCCACATCCTGCAAGGCCGCCGAAACTCCGGCCTGCGCCACCAGACCGGTGAAGACCAACAGCATCAACAGGCCGATGAGTCCGCTACGGATCGGCTTGCGCACGATGGCCAGCACGGCACGGCTCCACACATTCACACTCGTCATCGCTGCATCCCCAGCAGATCACGCGGCGACTTGTACAGCATCGGCATGCAGGAGACGAGCACGCACACCAACACCACGCCCAAGAGCCCGAGGGAGACGGGAAGGATGGCGCCCGCATCGACCGATACCGCAAGCGTGCTCAACGAGCGAGTCGCCATATTGGATTCGAGATTGCCGCCGGCCTGCCCCATGCTGCTCAGTTCGCGGGCGGCGGAGGCATTGACCGAACGAAGCGTGGACGAACCGAGCCATTGCGCCACCCCTCGCGCGCACAGCCAGCCAAGCGCCAGGGACGGTATGCCGACCAGAATCATCTCGCTGACATATTGGGCGACCATGGAGGGCTTGCCCACGCCGATGGATACCAGCACGCCCATTTCCCGGCGGCGGTCATTCATCCACAGCAGCAGCACCAGGCACAGTACGAGGGCCGCGAAGATGAGCACGCCGATCAGGGTGCCGCGCATCATGGAGCGCACGCCCTGAGCCGCACTCAGCATGCCGGCCGTGTACTGGTCGTTGCGGGTGATCTGGTAGTTCTTCCAATCCACCGGCAGCTTCTTCGCGTCGTTCATGGTCTTTTCCACATCAACGCCTTTGGCGAGGGTGAAGGTGGCGTCCTGGTAGATCTCCTTGTTGGGCTTGTACTGGTACAACTCACGCGTGGTATTCAGATCCGTGTATACGGTGTTGGAGGTCAGCTCGGCCCTGGTGGCCACCTTCCTGTTGCTGTCGCCCTTGAAAATGCCCGCAATCGTGGTGGTGACGCTTGCCGTGGAGCCGGATTCGTTGTCGGCATCATACGGATTGGCCCTGAGGGTGAGCGTATCGCCCACCTTGAGGTTATTGGCTTTGGCGAGATCCTCGTGAATCATCGACATGTGCTTGTCGGAAGCCTTCAGATGGCGTCCCTGCGCAATGCTGAGCGCATGCGAGGCGAAGGCATTGAGCTTGGCCGAATCATTCGTACCCTCAAGATTCACGGCATTGCCGAATCGCTGCTCCTTCGTCTTGTCGTAATCGTCACCTTCGGGCAGCTTCATCGCATCGGCATCCGTCAGATCGGCGGTGACGTTCTGACGAACGACATACGAAGCGATTCCAGGCAGTTTCGCGATGCGCTGCACGTCGGCCGGTTTCACCGTGCCGGCTCCGCGCGGCGTTCCCGAATTGTTCTGAGGATTGTTGGCCAGCACAAAACCGACGACCGCCTGCTTCTCGATTTGCTCGGCTTCATGCTTCGCCGCTTGCGATACGGCGATCGTGGCAAGCATGCTTGCGGACACTATGGTCAGGATGACCAGCAGAACCAAGGTCCGTATTCGTTTTCTGAGTACATAGCGTCCCGCTCGTGAGATGAACGTCATGATTTCCTTTCCTATGAGAAAACAAGAAGAGGGCCTTCACACAAGCATTCTGAAGGCCCTCTCACGTGAATGGAGGCGGATAGGCGTTACTTGCCACCGCGTCGACGCATGAACAGCGAGACACCTCCCGCAATCGCCGCCACGACCACCAACGACACCAGCACAACACCCGGTATGACCAGACTCGAACCCGTCGCCGCCATGACCTCCCGCATCGACGTCGTTCCGCCTGAATCGGCAACGGTCGCACCGGGCAGCTCAGCGGCCTGGGCCGCGGTTTGGGTGAATCCCACGAATAGGCATAGGCCAAACGACCGGACCACACTCATCCATTTCGTCATTCTTCGCATTGTGCCGAGGTCTTTCCTATGAGATCTTTTTGCTCAATGGTCGGCTATCGCTCAACCGACCGATTATCCTCATGGTAAAAGTCCACGGAATCCCGTCCCCTTCGCTATCCGGCGACGGTATCATGCCATTTCGTTATCGGCGCATGCATCATCATTATTTTTCGGGTGCGTCTAGGGTATGTTTCGGCCCGTCGTTCACCTTCCGTCCGACCGAATCGATCATGGTGCGACACCGTTCGCTCAACGGCACCGACATGGCGATGAGGAACAGGCACAACGCCAGCACGACATCTTCGACCACTCTCCACACCCCGGTCGCCAAATGCCATCTCGTAGCGTCCAGATAAATCACGAAAACGATGAGAATGTACAGACGGACACACAACTGACGAACGGGAAGCCGTTCCTCATCATGCTGACGATCAGACACCATCCCCCGCTTTCCTTCGACGCCGGCCAGCCCTTTGAAACGCCATGATACCGCCGAACGCGACCATCACCGGCAGTCGGGGGCATCCATCATCATGGACAAGCCGTCATGCCATCCTTCATCCACCCTATTTCAGCGGAAAACGCCAATCGGGACAACGATTATCCGAAGGTACGTCATAGGGGGACTCCAACGAAGACGCCGCACAGACGCGTAACATGATTCTTGCTTGCGAAAGCAAGTAACGGAGCATAGGGGCTATTGGCCTGTTCGGATTTTATCTTTCTCTCTGTCCGCGCAGGCCATATCCTTTCCGAAACTGCCGGGGTTCCACGCCTCTCCCCTCTTATCCTTCGTGGAACTCCGGCAGTTTCCTTTCCTCAGCATCGTCATGGCATGCAGCGGCGAAGCCGGTCATCCCCGACGACGTGCCGTCCATGGCACACAGGTTGCCGAAGGTCCGTCGACGGACAATGCCTCACTCCGTACCCTCCCCGATGGATAGGGTACATGTAGGGGGATTATGCGGCTTGTCAACTCCTTGCAGACACCGGCATCGAGCCATAGCATGCCTTATTACGTGGGGTGCTGATGCGGCCTGCGCAAGAGGATAAGGATTTCAATGGACTTGAGTAGGGCATGTATGGCAATATTCTCTGCTGCATTTTTTACGCCACTGGTTTTTTCTCCGATTGCCGCATGGGCATCCGCAGCCCCGATAGACACCGTTCCTCCCACCATGTCCGGCATGAACAGATTCCTCAGGCAGGGAGGCAAGAACAAGCTGGTCTTCGATGCCGTCTCGGCCAAACGGGCCGGATATTCGGACCGTGACCTGAAAATCGTATCCTCCCAGATCAGGCTGATGAACATGCTGCTGAGCGAGGGGCAGGCCATACTTCATCCGGACGGCTCCCTATCGTTGCGGTATTACGCATCCGAAGGTTCTTCGCGAACCCTTGCGCGGGGAATCAACAGAATGGTGATCCAATGGTATGGCGTCTTCGAATACTGGTTGGACAGCGACAAGGCGCGTGGTCTCATCTCGGAAATGAAAATGGGACGATTGCTGCCCGATATCATTCCCGGATGGCTCGGCCCGACGATCGACATCGACTCGACATCGTTGCTTCGGGGCGCGCGGGCGGCGGTCAAACCCGATCGAGGCGTGATCGTGTATGCGAGAGCCATGCGGGCCGGTGAACTGAATTCCATCTGGTTCACCTCCCAATGATGCCGGACCGGGTCTGAAGGTGTCTTCAGGCGACGATCTGCGAGCGAATGGGAGCCGGCTCCACGGCGTAATGCTTGCGCATGCTTTTCAGCATCGTACGAATGGCTCCGTTGGTCTGGTTCGCAGCCGTACGGAACTTGTCGAAAGTACGACCGTGCGGATCGTCGATATCGTGCGGAGCCGGCAACATCGGTCGAATCATTGAAGAGGACCTGATCACCGACTGCAGACGCTCCTGAATGGTCAGACCTTTGATCATGCCGTTACGGGCGCAGTATTCGCACATGTTCGCGAAATCGCTTAACAGGAACGTATACCGTACGGCGGCCGGCGCCAAGGCCACGATGTCCTTGCGCTGGCTCTTTTCAAAACACAGGATCAGGTCGGCCTCGTCCGCCATCTGACGTGTGAGGCGACGGGAGCGGAATCCGCTGGACTCGATGCCCACGCTATCCATCAGGCGCGCGCTGGATGGATCAATCTGATGCATCGGCAGACCGCGAGTGCCGGCACTGGAGACGCGTACCGTGGTACCGGTCAGATATTTCGTCAGCAACAGCTCACCCATAGGCGAACGGCAGATGTTGCCCGTACAGACGAACATGATATGCATACGCTGACCTCTTGCAGTGCGTGTTTCGGTTCCTTATGCCGGCTCCAGGGCCGCCATACCCTATAAATGGATATTTTAGCGCAGTCCCTGCCTTCGCCGAACCGCCATCGTGAGGGCTCGGGACGGAAGGCTTCCACCATCACCGTCAAATCACTATATGGACATATCTTGCAGTGCGAAACGGTTCGGCAATGTGGTTTCGATACACTGCCACGCACTACGTAACAAGCCGTGACCGCCTACGACAGACGGGGCGTACGGCAGGGGTTCCACGAAAGGACACATGATGAGCGAAGAAGACAAGCTCAACAAAAAAGTGGCCGAAGCCGTTGAAGTGGCAGCGAACGAGGCCGCAAAGCGCGAAATCGACGAACTGACCGAATTCGAGCACGCGGTCGACGAGATGCTGGCCTCCGGCTATCTGGATGATACGCTGCGCGTAATCGATACGGAAGGCGTGGCACAGGTGCTTCCGGTACTGGATTCCGAACCGATCTCGCATCTGGTCGAAGGCGTGGAGGCCGTCGGCGGGCGTGCGAACGTGTTCGTTCATACCAGCCGGGGCGTTGTGGCGCTGAGCGTGTTGGAGTACAAGCCGAACGACGAGGAGTGACGGCCGTACGCGAGTCGGGCTTGCCGGCTCCCGTACGGCTTTGGCCACGGTTGCGGCCACGGCCAAAGAGGCCCTCGACTTTAATGTGAGATGCGGGCCAAGGCGCGCTGAACGGCTTCGCGTGTGGTGCCGGCGCCGCGTCCACGCACCCCGAAGAACACCATCAGTACCATGATGAAGCAAATGCCGGCACTGATGCGCAGAGCCCACTGAATGCCGAACACATTGGCGACGGCATACGTGCCTTTCGCACCTCCGATGACGGCCCAACGCAACGACGTAAACGTTTCCATCAGAATCACCAGTACCGGAGCACCGACCGCGCCGGCAATCTGACGCACGGTATTCGTCACGGCCGAACCGGCACTCACCTCCTGCGGCCGCAGACAATTAAGCGACCATGTAGTAATCGGCATGAGCACGAATCCCATGCCGATCTGACGCACGAACTGCCAGATCGACACCCACCAAATCCAAGACGTCATGGAAATCAAACTCATCATGACCGTACCGAAACACAATGTGATCGTGCCGATCAGAGCAACCGGCCGGGCACCGAATCTATCGAGCGCCTTGCCTCCGAAAAACTGCGAAATGCACTGCCCGAGAGCGCCGGGCAACATCACCAGACCGCTGATCGTGGCGGAATAGCCGCGGCAATTTTGAATATAGAGCGGCATAATCACCATAATCGAACTGAATGCGAAGAACGACAGGGCCGCAGTAACCGTACCGACCATGAAACTGCGGTTCCTGAGCACACCCAGATTGAGCAGCGGCGGCTGAACCGTCCGATGACCATCTTCAGGCCGGGCGGCGGCATACCGGCGAGCGCCATGAATCTGGCGGGCGACGAACCAGATGATGCCGATGATGCCGATCAGCATCGGCAGCCAGACCATGGGATGCGTATATGCGTACGATTCGATGTTCGTGAAGCCGAACATCAGCCCGCCGAAACCGAAGATCGACAGTCCGACGGAGAAGAAATCGGCTTTGGCGGAAGGGTCGTGCACGCCGAAGTTACGTAGTCCGAAGAATGCCAGAAACAGTGAAATCACGCCGATGATCGTCAAAGTGAAGAAGATCGAGCGCCAACCGTTCAAATCGGTCTGCACACCGCCCAAGGTAGGGCCGATGGCCGGGGCGACGCTCATGGCCATGCCCACGGTGCCCATGGCCATGCCGCGGTGGGACAACGGGTAGATCGAAAAGACGGTAATCTGCAGCACCGGCCACATCACACCGGTGCCGACCGCCTCCAACAGGCGGCCGATCAGCACCAATGCAAAGGTGGAGCCCAGCCAGGCGAACACGGATCCGGCAGTGAAGACGATCATCGAAGCGAGCACGATCTGACGGGTCGAAAAACGGCGGGTCAAATATGCCGTAAGCGGAACCATCACGCCCATGACGAGCTGGAAAATCGACGTCAGCCACTGTCCGGTCGTGACGGAAATGCCGAAATCGGTCACAATGGTCGGCAGAGCGGCGCTCAATTGCAGCTGCGTGAAGTTGCCGACGAAAGTGATGAACGTCAGAATCGCGATGGAAACGAATGCCGCATGCGTCAGATGGCCGTTGGCATAAGCCTCTTCACGTGCGAGCGCCTGCGATGTTCCCTTCATACCATTGTTCATGCATCACCTCTGCCACGTCATAAATGACTCCAGAATTCTATGCCTACGGCCGGGCATTGCGCCCCCGGCCAAAGCTGGTTCAGACCTTGCCAAGGAGCGTGAGGAAGATCAGAAGAACGTTGAGTGCGACGATCAGCGCAGCGACGGCGATGTTGAGCGCATGCTTGAACGGACCGTCCGCATATTCGCCCATAAGATCCCTGTCGTGCGTGTAGCGCATGAGCGGAATGATTGCGAACGGGATGCCGATCGACAGCACCACCTGCCCGACGATCAGCGCTTCGGTCGGATTGCCGGCAAACCACAGCACAATCAGCGCCGGCACCAGCGTAACGATTCGGCAGGCCCACATCGGTGCCTTGATCCGCAGCAATCCGTGCATGATCTCGGAACCCGCGTACGTGCCGACGGACGTGGAGCTCAGACTGGAGGCCAGCAATCCTATGGAGAAAATCGTACCGACGACCGGCCCCAACACACTCGCGATCGCATGCTGCGCACCTTCGATCGTGTCCGTGCCGGTCATGCCGTACAACGAATTCGCAGCCAGAATCAACAACGACAGATTCACGGAACCGGCCAACAGCAGCGCCCAAAACACATCGATCTTACTGCCGTGCAACAGTTGACGGACGGTCGGCTTGCGTTGACCGGGCGCATAATGGTCATTCACCAGCGTGGAATGCAAGTAGATGGCATGCGGCATGACGGTGGCACCCAGCATGGAAGTGGCCATCAACACCGTTGCGGAACCCTTGAAACGTGGAATCAGACCGGCCGCCACCGCCTTCGGATCCGGCGGTGCTATGAACAGTCCCGCGATGAAGCCGAACGTAATCACCAGCAGCAATGCGATGATGAGTTTCTCGAACATGCGATGCGTGGCACCTTTCTGGAAAATCAGCAGAATCGTGGAAACCACGCCGATAATGCACCCGCCGGGAAACAGCGGCAGGCCGAACAGCAGATTGAGGGCGATGGCACCGCCGATCACTTCGGCCAAATCGGTGGCGATGGCGATGACCTCGGCCTGCATGAAGAACATGAACCGACCGCCGTCGCCCATGCGCTCGCCAAGGATTTCCGGCAGGCTTTTGCCGGTGACGATGCCCAGCTTGGCGGATTGGTATTGGATCAGTACGCTCATGCAGTTGGCGATTACGAGCACCCAGACCAGCAGATAGCCATATCGTGCGCCGGAAGTGATGTTGGCGGCCACATTACCCGGATCCACATAGGCTACGGCCGCCACGAAAGCCGGCCCAAGAATGCCCGCCAATGCGTGTCCGTGACGTTCCTTGCCCATGGCCTTTCCGTGCCCTTCCCTGTGACTGGCGATTAACGAGCAACGTTATAGCGCGATTATGTTACCTCGGCCTGTATTTCAGCTTTCCGGAATGGATTGTGCGGGGCAACCGTGGAGCACCGACAACATGGCCCGCTTCTCCTTGGTGGTCACGGTCAGACCGTACTTGTCTTTCACGCCGATCTGACGCGCGACGTAATCGCAACGGTAGTCGCCGTTCGTGGGCAGCCAATAGGCGGCCGACGCGGAACCCTTCTCCTGATTGGCCGGACCATCGACCGCCAGCAGATTGTACATGTCGTTGCCGTATTCGTAACGTTTGGCCCTGCTCCATTCGCGCGCGCCGGATTGCCACGCATTCTCAAGCGCCACCACATGGTCGATCTGCACGGCGCTGGACGTATCGCGCCCACGCCGGAAATGAATGGTCTTACCCGTGTACGGGTCGTTGAGCGTACCGGATTGCACTTCGCAGCCGCCGGCACTCTGGTACCGCACGTCCGTCAGATCACGGGCCAGCACATCCTCACGTACGTCGCAACCATTGCCATCCGCGTCCGTCTGACGATAGCCGAACGCGGTGCGATCATAACCGGCCTTGCTGGGGTTATCGTCGACCGTAAGCCGTTCCAGCGTTTCCACAGCGGTGCCGGTCGCCGTATATTCACCGGTGATCTCACCGACGGTCGGACTGGTTTTCGGCAGAATCAGGCCGATGGTGATGCCGACCATCGCGGCGATCACCAGTAGGCACAGTATGCGTTCGACCGGTCCTTCCGCGTTGAAACGCTTCTTGCGAAAGTGCGTGGCATTACGTCGTCGTGGCATGGGAATCCTTAATCATAGGCGCATGGGTCATAGGTCATGACTCATAGCTCGTGTGGGTCATAGGCAGAATCTCATCGGTAAGCAAGCCGTTTTATGGGCGGCCGACCGTCGAATCTTCGGTACAACCGAATCTTCGGTACATTGCATCGAACTGCAGACGATTGCGAATCAGGCGTAAGTAAACGTCAGTGGATCGTGACCGGCACGGGTCGGACCATCAAGCGCATCGATGGCCGCACGCTCCTCTTGGGTCAGCGCAAAACCGAACAGGTCAAGGTTCTCCCGCTGACGTTGCGCATGCACCGATTTGGGGATGATAATGGTGCCGTTTTCGATGTGCCAGCGCAGAATCACCTGTGCAGGGCTTACATGATGAGCTTCCGCAATACGTTCGATCGCACCGTTTCCGGCGTTCAGATCGGCACCGCGCGCCATTGGCGAATACGCTTCGACCGCAATGCCATGCTCCTTGCAGTATGCGACGACCTCCCGCTGCTGCCAGGTGGGATGCAGTTCGATCTGGTTGACTGCCGGATATTCGCCGGTCTCATCATGAAGTCGGTCAAGATGCTCCGGAAGGAAGTTGCACACGCCAAGCGTCTTCACGCGGCCTTCCGTGCGGAACTCGACGAAGGCCTTCCACGTTTCGCCGCTGCGCCAGTCGAACGGGGTCGGCCAATGCAGCATATACATGTCGACATACTCGAGTTGCAACAGATCGAGCTGACGGTCGAAGGCCTTGCGTGCGGAATCATAGCCCTGCTCGGAATCACGCAGTTTGGTGGTGACCCAGATTGTTTCGCGCTTGTTGCCGGTGTTGTAGCCGGTGTTCGCGAGCGCACGGCCTACGCCAGCCTCGTTGTTGTATCCGGCGGCGCCGTCGATATGGCGGTATCCGGCCGCAATGGCGCTTTCGACGACCGGCGTCACGCCTTCATCATCGATGCGTAACACGCCGAGGCCGACCTGTGGAATCTTATTGCCATCGCTCAGCGTGATCGTCGGAACGTGCCGTTCCTGTGGTTCCGTCATTGTGGTTCCTTCCGTTCTTTGTGGTTCGGTTCTGGTCCGGTTTCCGTGGCATTTCCCAGATTAGCCCCGTACGCCGCCCGACTCATCCGGACCGGACAGAACCAAACCGGATCAAATGGAACCAAGCCGGACCGGACAAGGCCGGACCAGGCCTAGGCCGAACCACAAAGAACGGAAGGAACCACAAAGAATGGAAGTCTTTCGATCATCAACCCTTATGCTCGGGTGGTGGCGCGTGCAATAACACGCGACTGGGTGGTGATCAGTTCCGGCTCAAGATGACGCCCGTTGATGCGGTCGATAATGCGACTGACCGCAGTGGGGGCGGTCCAATCAAGGCAGGAATCCATGGTGGTGAGCGGTGGCTGGAAATAAGCGGCTTCTTCGATGTTGTCAAAACCGATCACCTGCACCTGATCGGGCACGTTGATGCCGTTGGCCGCCAAAGTGAACAAGGCACCCAACGCCAGCTGATCATTGAAAGCGACAATGCCATCAAACGGCACACCGGAGTCGATGAGCCACTGCGTCACACGGGCGCCGGAGCCGATGGTCCAGTCGTGGCCGGTGTTGCCGAGCAGACGCGAGTCAAAGGCAACGCCGCGCGCATCGCATGCTTCAAGTACGCCGCGCATACGCAATTGAGCATTGCCCTCCACCGCATCGTGCAAACCATCCAGATCCTCAGGCGCGGTTCTGGCACCTACCACGGCAATTCGAATCGCACCGCGGTCGAATAGGTATTCCGTCGCCTGCCTGGCTTCCTGCACATCGTCGGGAGTCACATGATCGGCCTTACCATGCGTGTCCCGCGCACCGACACAGACAAGCGGATAGTCAACATCAAGATCCTCCGGAGACAGATCTTCCACTTCGGAAATGGACAGAATCATGCCATCCGACACAGTGGTGTTGAAGCCTTCGAGCAGTGCACGAGCGCCACTGGCAGAGCCTTCCGCATAAGTGGTGACGTAAACGGAGTAGTCGTGCAGTCGCGCCGCGTCAATCACGCGATTGGCTAATTCGGCCAGGTATGGCGCGGTGAGGCTTGGCACGGCGAGCGTGATGAACCCCGTATTGCCACGATTGAGATTACGGGCGGCCACATTCACACGATAGCCAAGCCGATCGATAACCCCTTGCACTTTCTCTCGCGTGCTTTCGGTCATGCGGCCACTGTTGTTGATCACGTTGGAGGCGGTTTTCAGCGAAACGCCGGCTTCTTCGGCCACATCGCGCAGTGTGATGCGCTTCTTGTCCTGCTTCGTTTCGCTCATATCAGGGCTCCTTGCCTGCCTTTTGGCCTATATGTGGCAGATGTATCGGTTCTTCCGCAGTTTTCTGGCTTATGTATAGCAGGTATTCAACGAAAACCGAGATATTACCGTTGCCATGATAAGGCTCGGATTCCGAGATTCACGATTCACCTGCCATATATAGGACGGATGAAGACGAAAGGAACCGGTAATCCGCCACATGTAAGCGAGATGCCCTCGAATCATGCCGGCGTGCCGACTGATTTCGATTATCGTCTGGTAATCAGCATGCCATTGCGATGAATGACGTAGGAACCCGGCCCTTCCGGACCAGCCTCGCTGTGGAATTGGCAGATCGGTTCGCCTTCGATGCCACGCAATGTAACCTCCTGCTTGCCGCGGGGCATGTAGAAGTCGAAGGTCGCATCAGCGGATTTACGCACGGTATGCAGTACGTCGCCGTATCGGGGATCGTCTTCGCCACCTGGAGTAGTGAGATTGGCGCGGACGAACCTGCTCAGATCGGCCACGTTCAGGTCGCAGCCCACAAAATAGGCGGCGCCGGCACCGTACGGGCTACGGGTGATGGCGGCGGTGCCGTCCAATTCCCATTCGTCCGCGGACTTTCCCGAATAGGTGGCGAGCACTTCGGTGTCAGAGCCTTCCACGTTCACATCGTTCTGCCACAGGCAGGTCACGGCACCGTCCATGCCGCCTCCCAATTCGATTTCACATGGCTCACCTTCCGCTTCGCATCCGAGAATGTTGAACTCTTCGCCACGGATGCCAAGCATCTTGCGGAGCAAACCATTACCGGCACCCGGATATCCGCCGAGCCAAGTGTGGAAATGCTCGTCGATCAGGCCGGTCGCATAGCCGATCACCACCTGACCGCCGGCGGCCGTAAAGTCGGCAAGCCGTTGCGTATCGGCGGCGCTCAGCATCAGCACGCTCGGCAGCACCACCACGGAATATGCGCTCCAATCGTACTTGAGCGGCACTACGTCGGCCCGCTGCCCTGCGTCCAGAAACGCGCGATACCAGTCACGCACGTCATGCCAATGGTTGAGTTTCATGCTCGGCAGGGTTTCACTGCGCGTGGCCCATTCGGATTCGGCACTGAACAGAATCGCCGTATCGGAACGTTCGAGCGTGCTTCCCTGCATGCCTGCGGCGCTCAAATCCTTGAGCACCGACCCGAGTTCGCACACCTGACGGAACACCCTGGTGTCTTCACCGGCGTGTGGCAGCATGGCGGAGTGGAAGGCCTCCGATCCGAATGCGGAAGCCCGCCATTGGAAAAAGTTGATGGCGTCGGCGCCCATGGCCACATGAGCGAGGGAGTCGCGTACGAGTTCGCCCTTGCGCTTGCGGATATTGAGCGGCTTCCACTGTACCGCCGAGGTGGAGTGTTCCATCACATACCATGGCTTGCCGAGCGCCAACGAATCCATGAGCGCGTCAGAGCAGGCGAGTTCGTCAAGATGCGATTCGCCTTCATGGAAGTAATGATCGTTGGAGACGAAATCCACTTCTTCGGCCCAATCGGCATAGTCCATGCAGCACTGGTCGGTGGAGACCATGAAGTTCGTGGTGAATGGCTTGTCGGGGCAGATTTCGGCGATGGCGTCACGCTCGGCCTTGTAGAAGTCGAGCAGCATATCGTTGCCGAATCGCTCGAAATCCAGTTTCTGTCCGGGATTGACCATGCTGTCGGTGCCCATGAAGCACGGGATGAGCACTTCGTCGAAGCCGTTCATCTCCTGCCCCCAGAAGGTGGTGCCCCAAGCCGCGTTGAGCGCGTCGATGGTGCCGTATTTGCGCTCACACCACTTGCGGAAGGCGGCCAGGGCGTTGTCGGAGTAGTCTTCGCGGTTGTTCCAGCCATATTCGTTGCCCATGTGCCAAGCCGTCACATATGGATTGTCGCCATAGCGTTCGGCGAGTTTACGACACATGGTAAGCGCATATGTTTTGAATACCGGGCTGGTCGGGCTCCACGACTGACGCGAGCCGGCGTTGACCTGATGACCGTATTTGTCTCGCGGAAGGACCTCCGGATGGCTTTCGTACAGCCAAAGCGGAGCGGTGGCGGTGGCGGAAGCAAGATCGACCGCGATGCCCGCTTTGCCGAGCTTGTCGATGATGCGGTCGAGCCAGCCGAAGTTCCAGCGATCCTCGGTAGGCTGGATGCGATCCCAGCTAAAAATCGCCAGGGCCACGGTGTTGACACCGGCCTGCTTCATCAGGCGGATGTCGTCGTCCCAGATTTCCTCAGACCATTGGTCAGGATTATAGTCGCCACCGAACGCTATGCCACCGCCATTGCGAGTCAGCAGTCTCGGCCAAGAAAAGGTTCTTCTTGTCGTCATTTAAGCCTCCTGAAAGATGCGTTTGCCGCTTCCGATTCTTTGATATCCCACATGATACAACGGTGTAGCAACGCTTTCTAAATCGATATTTCGCACAGCATGGCGAGCCACGTCTCCGCCAGGTGCGGCCCGCTCCTGCTCATTCCTTGACTGCGCCGGCGGACAGGCCGGACTGCCAATACCTCTGCAAACACAGGAACGCGATCACCAACGGCACGATCGTGACCAACGAACCCGTGATCACCAGGTTCTGGATCGCCTGCCCACCCGCCGTGGAGGCCTGGTCCTTCCACTGGTTCAACCCGATCGTGAGCGGATACCAATCCGAATCCTTGAGCATGATCAACGGCAGGAAATAGTTGTTCCACGTCGCCACGATCGCGAACAGGGCCGTGGTCACGATGCCCGGCGCCAGCAAGGGCAGCGACACCTGGAAGAACGTACGGAACTCGCCCGCCCCGTCCACGCGCGCCGCCTCGAGCAGCTCGGTCGGCACGGCCTGGTCCGAGAAGATCCACATCAGGTACAGGCCGAACGTGGACACCAGGCTCGGGATGACCATGGCCCACGGCGTGTTCGTCAGGTTCAGCTTGGCGAACAGCAGGAACTGCGGCACCGCCAACGCGATGCCCGGCACGCTGATCGCGCCGATGACCACCACGAACACGGCCCTGCGCCCCGGGAAACGGAACTTCGCCAGACCGTAGCCGCCCATGATCGCCAGCAGCGTGGCCCCTCCCGCGCCGGCCACCACGTACAGGACGGTGTTGAGGAACCAGCGTCCGAAGATCCCGCCGTCATAGGTGAACACGGTGACGACGTTGTCCCACAGGGCGAACGTCTTGCCGAACCCCAGACCGAAGGTCGACGTGAAGTCCGCCTGCGTCTTGGTCGCGTTGACCAGCAGATAGAAGAACGGGAACAGGCAGTAGACGGCGAAGACCGCGCATACCAGGGTCAGCAGGGCGCTGCGCCTGGGATTCGCGACGTTCGCGAACCCCGACCTCGCGGCCCTCGCCCGCTCCGCCCTCTCGTCCCTGGCCACACGCCTGCGGCGTTCCCTCTCCGCCTTCCTGGCGGCCTTCTCCCGCCCCTTCGGACCCGCCGCGGCGGCGCTGCTTGCATTGCTCATCTTGATGCTCCTTGAATCCTCTTGCCCGTGAGGCGACGCGCCCGCGCGCCTACCTCATCTGCTCTTTCATGCTCCTGAGCTGCACCGCGTACGCGATCGCCATCGTGATCACCGCCATCGTGATCGCCAGGGCGGCCGCGTAGTTGCTCTGGTTGCCCGCGAAGCTCAGGTTGTACGCGTACATGTTCGGCGTGTAGTACGTGCCGATCGCGTTGCCCGGCACCATGTTCTGCATGATGCTCGGCTCGTTGAACAGCTGGAACGAGCCGATGATCGAGAAGATCACCGTGATCGCCAGGCTGCCGCGCAGCTCGGGCAGCTTGATGGACCTGACGATCTGCCATTCGCTCGCGCCGTCGATCGACGCGGCCTCGTACAGCGAATGCGGGATCGTGGACAGCGAACTGTAGAAGATCAGCATGTTGTAGCCCGTGAACTCCCAGGTCACGATGTTGCCGATCGAGGCGAGCAGCACGCCCGGGGCCAGCACGTCCAGATGCGTGCCGAAGAAGCCGTTGAACGAGCCCACCAGCCCGTACTTCGCGCCGTACATGAACCCCCAGATCAGCGTGGAGACCACGGCCGGCACCGCGTACGGCAGGAACGTGGAGATACGGAAGAACCTGGTGCCGTGCAATTTCATGGAATCCAGGGCCAACGCCATCGCCGCGGCCAGGAACAGCATGACCGGCACCTGCACCACCGTGAACAGCGCCACCCGGCCCACCGCGCTCCAGAACTGCCGGTCGTGCAGCAGACGGACGTAATTGTCGAATCCCACGAACCGCGTGCCACCGATCATCCTGTTCTGGAAGAAACTGATGTACACCGCGTACATGATCGGGATGACGAACACGAACACCAACACCAACGCGAACGGCCACATGAACTTCCAACCACGCCAATCCGCATGATGCCTATTGACACGGACCTGGTCGGGAGGTGTATGCAACTGCGTCGGAACGTTTGCTGTTGCTTGGGTCATGATTGCTTCTTTCTGTTGCGCTACAACTGCTGACGCCAACCGCTTCGTCGGCCGTTCAATCGCAGATGGTTGCGATTCGGGCATACGGAAGGCGAGGATCCGCACGGGACGTCTCCCCGCCTTGCCTTACCCTGTGCTTGGTTATGCGGTTGGAAGTATGGACGGCCGGCAAATACCGGACCGGAACTCAACCCTTATTGGTGACGGTGTAGCCCTGCTGGGTGCCATGTTCCGCGAGCGCCTTGCCGTAGTTGGCGAAGGCTTCCTTCAAGGTGATCTCCTTGTTGTACGCCTTGGAAATCTGATCGCCGAAAGATGACTGCGCAAACGGATTGTACGGTAGGTAGGAGAACTCGGAGACCTTACGCTGGGCGGCTTCGGAAAGCACCTCGTTCACATTCTGGCCGCCGAAGTAATCGTTGACCTTCTTGTTGGCCTCGGTGGTCGGGTCGGTGAAGTCCTCGGAGGTGAGAATGCTCTTGAGGCTCGGGAAAGTACCAGTGTCGGCCATGGTCTTGGCGCCCTCGCCGTGGGTCAGGTATTCCACGAACTTGTAGGCGGCGGCCTGCTGCTTGGACTGGGAGACGACGGCGAGCGCAGAGCCACCATCCTCGGCGGAGGCCTCTTCGCCTTCCTCCCACTGCGGCAGCTGGGCCACGCGCCAGTTGCCGGCCTGGTCAGGAGCGCCGTTCATAAGATTGATCGGCATCCAGCCTCCGATGGTCAGCGAGGCGATGGTGCCGTCGTTGAGCTCGCGGTTCCAGTCGTCGGACCAGTTGGCGGTCTTGGTGTCGATAAGGTCTTCGTCGATGAGCTTCTGCTGGAACTCAATGTACTTCTTCATGCCGGAATCCTTGGTCATGTCAATGGTGAGGTTTTCGCCGTCGACCTTCCAAGGCTGGGCGCCGGCCTGCCAGGCTTGCGCGGTGAAGGGCTGGTATTCCATGCTGGAGCCGGAATTGTTGGTCATGTAGGAGCCGATGGCCCTGACCTTCTTGGCCGCCTCGTAGTAGTCGTCCCAGGTCTTGATTTGAGTGCCATCGACACCGGCCTTCTTGAATACCGCATCGTTATAGAAGAACATTTCCGGACCGGAATCGATTGGCAGCGCGTACGGCTTGCCGCCGTACTGCAGCTTGTTCCATGGACCGGCGGAGAAATCGTCGGCGAGCTTATCGGCACCGAATTGGCTCAGATCCGCCAAATCTCCGGTTACCGCGAATTGCGTGACGGTCGGGTCCTCGAGCATGACCACGTCGGGGGCGCCCTTCCCCGCCGCGATGGCATTGCTCAGTGCGGTCTGCGTGTCAGATGCGGTGCCGGTGTTGTTGAACTTCACGGTAATGCCGGGATTTGCCTTCTGGAAGTCTTTGATGAGGTCGCTCATGGTATGGCCGGTATCCCAGCCCCAGAACACGAGTTCCGCCTTGTCGGCGTCACCGGCGTTGCCATTGCTGGCGTTTGCATTGCCGCAAGCGGCCAGACCGGTGAGGGTCATCACCGTGGTCAGAGCCGCAAGAACCTTCTGAGAGTTACGCATGTTTCCTCCTTCGAGAGCCAGCATCAGACCGTCTTCGTCCGATACGATCAGGAGCCTCATCCCACTCTGCCGCCCGTTTTGATATACCGCTGTACCAATGATGATGACAGTCGGTATGCCCTCTTACGGACAGCCTTGGGATTGCCTCTGTTTGACTCTGTTTCCTTCCTGATACAGCTGTGTATCATTGACTCTTATGATACACAGCTGTATCAACATGTCAAATCCAGTCGAACATCCCCTTTCCGATATCCGTTAGTCAATCGATTGACTCTTGATTTTCCAGGCGTTTCGCAATCACTTCGCGACAGACGACTTTCCTACAGTCGTATCCTCGGGCATCTGACCGACCGAAGATTTCAGCTCTACCCTGAGCAAGCTCTCATACTTAGAATTCATCAATCAAGGAAACATCATTCCGATGCGGCGCGTCCGACAGCGCACAATCCCCTAAAAACCGATTCGCCAGCAGAGCGTGCACCAGGGATAAGTCCGAAGTCAAATATTAGGGGGGCATCAATCCGAAGTTTTCCCCCTCCATCTGAAATCATCCCCGGCAATCCTCCGTATGCAAGCCCTCACCCCGATCGAGCAACCGGAAGTGAAGGCCCAAGCATACGGTCGGTTTCGCTACAAACTCAGGAAAAGCTCGTGAATGCGGGTATCGTCGGTAAGCTCGGGATGGAAGGCCGTGGCGAGCATGTTGCCTTGACGCAGGCCGACCACATTGCCGTTCACCTCGGTCTCGACCGTCGCCGCCGAACCGACTTCGGCCACGAACGGCCCACGGATGAACACCAGCGGAACATCCTTGAGTATGACATCGGACGAGACGCCTTGGGGAACATGCTCGCCCGGTGCGACCACGACGGCGTTTTCGCCGGAAACGGAGCCAAAGTCGGCAGTGGCGGCAAAGGAACCGAGCTGACGCCCATAAGCGTTACGGCGCACGATGGCGTCAAGCGCACCGAAGTAGACGTTCGAATCATTATCCAGCCGTCGCGCCAGCAGAATTATGCCGGCGCAGGTGCCGAACACCGGCTTGCCCGCGGCGATATGCGCCGCAATCGGATCAAACAGACCGGTCGACCGCAAAAGCTTGCCCTGCGTGGTGCTTTCACCACCCGGCAGGATTACACGGTCGATGGAGTCATCGAAATCCTCGACGGCACGCAGCAGCTTCCACGGGGCGCCAAGACGGTCCAGCATGGCGGCATGCTCGGCGAATGCACCCTGCACTGCGAGAATGCCGGTCACGCCGTGACGGGCGGATTCGGCACCTGCGGCCACATCGGCCGACTCTTCCTTTGCGATATACTCAACGGCTACAACCATCGGATCTCCTTATGCGACGGCAAGCGGGAGCCGAGAATCCTACGATTCCCGGCTCGCCGCGTTTGTTCAGCATGATGGGCGCACCCATCCGGAACGACGAGGCCGGCATGCGCCCCGTCAGAACGACATGTCAAAACGATAAGGGCGAGAAATCACTCACCCCTGGCGGCCATGATGGTCTCGATCTCGTCCTCATTGATGCCGACCATGGCCTCGCCGAGATTCTCGGACAGGCGCGCAAGCAGGTCGGCATCCTGCCAGTTGGCGGTAGCCTGCACGATGGCGGCGGCGCGCTTGGCCGGGTCGCCGGACTTGAAGATGCCGGAGCCCACGAACACACCTTCCGCGCCAAGCTCCATCATGAGGGCCGCGTCAGCCGGGGTCGCGACACCGCCGGCGGCGAAGTTGACGACCGGCAGGCGGCCGTTGTCATGCACATACTTGGCCAGGTCATACGGCACGGCCAGCTGCTTGGCCGCCTCGTACACCTCGTCGTCGCGCAGGGAGACGAGCTCGCGAATCTGCTTGTTCATGGTGCGCATATGGCGTACGGCCTGGATGACGTCGCCCGTGCCCGGTTCGCCCTTGGTACGGATCATGGATGCACCCTCGGCGATACGCCGCAACGCTTCACCCAGATTCTTCGAACCGCACACGAATGGCACGTCGAACCGGCTCTTGTCGATGTGATACACGTCGTCGGCCGGGCTGAGCACTTCGGATTCGTCGATATAGTCGATTTCGATGGCCTGCAGAATGCGCGCCTCGGCGATGTGGCCGATGCGCACCTTGGCCATGACCGGAATGGACACGGCTTCCTGAATGCCTTTGATCATGGCCGGATCGCTCATGCGGGAGACGCCACCGGCGGCGCGGATGTCAGCCGGGATGCGCTCGAGCGCCATCACCGCGCACGCGCCGGCATCCTGCGCGATCCTCGCCTGCTCCGGAGTGGTGACGTCCATGATCACGCCGCCCTTGAGCATCTGCGCCAGATTCTTATTCAGTTCATTTCTGTTGTTGGCCATCGCCAGCCTTTCGTCGGTAGTCTTACTCCCGATACAGATACTAACGATTTGTAATTAACAAATTACATAAACTGAATATCACAGTGGTTCAAAAAGTTGGTTTCACTAAATTTTTGACCTCATTTTCACCATCTCGCCATTCCCTGCGATTTCGATTCAGGTGACAATCATACGATTTCGCCCGATTTTCTTGCCTCACCCGCCGATCACACTTTCGAATCGTCGGTTACGCACGATATCAGAAAAACGAATAATCAACGGTTGCCATACGACCACATTGCGGACGCCTACATGTGCACGATCGCATCGGCGATACGCATGGTGGAATCACGATGCGAAACGAGTACGACCATGCTCCCCTGCTCCGCAAGACCGTTGATCGACTGCAGGATCACCGATTCGTTATAGGCGTCGAGACGGCTGGTCGGCTCGTCGAACAACACCAGATCGGCATGACGAAGGAACATGCGCGCGAGTCCGATACGCTGACGCTCCCCCTCAGACAGCCGGCCACCAAGCTCGCCGACCGGAGTGTCAAGACCTTGCGGAAGCGAATCGACCAATTCGAGTGCGGAGGCCCTGTCAAGCGCGTCGCGAAGCACGCGGTCAAGACCCGCACCGTCTTGCGGTCCGGAGTCAGCGACGGCACCTGTGCCGGATTCGGATTCGGCATTCGCACGGTCGGCATCGGAACCGACGGACGGCTTGCCGGTGGCGGAATCGTCTCCGCACACTCCCTGAGGCAATGCGATCATCAGATTCTCACGAATCGTGCCATCGAACAGATACGTCTCCTGACTCATCATGGTCTGCACCCGCCGACGCCAGCCGGCATCGACCCGAGGCAGCGGCATTCCAGACAATTCGACCACGCCGGACTGCGGATCCCAGTAGCGCATGAGCAACTTGAGCAACGTGGACTTGCCTCGACCGGACGGGCCTTGAACGCCAAGAATTCCATGCTCCGGCACGTCAAGCGAAACGTGTGAGAGAACGGGAGCCGAGGAATCCGCCAACCCATATCCGAACGTTACGTCACGTACAGTCATGCCATGGTATTCCGGATGCGCGGAGCCGGTCTCGACCACGGCAGGAGCTTCGTCCATCAACGAGAACAGGCGACGCGCCGAAGCGAAAGTCTGCGTCAGGTTCGCAGGCAGCGCGCTCAACGCAAGCGTCGGACCAAACGAACTGGCAACCAGCACGAACGCGGCGACAAGCTGCGGTACGGTCAGTCGCACGACAATCGGCATGACGGCATCCGGGCCGACATACGCCGCGAAATTCGGCATGACCATCGCCAGGAAAACTGCTAACACGGTGAACAACATCACCAGCACCGCGCCAAGTCCCGCAAAATCGCCATTGCGCGCACTCAAACGAGCACGATGCGACCACAGGGAACGAGTGCGGGCAACAATACCGGCAAGCCGCGATTCACCCTGACCAAAACGGATGATCTCGTCGAGACCACGCATGTCATCAAGCATCTCATCATCAAGTGCGGCAGATTCCCCGCGAATCCCGGAACCCAGGCCGCGCACTGCGAGCGCGAACAGTTTCGGCAGCACGACACCGACCATGAGATGAGCCACAATCAGCAGGATGGCAAAGATCGGGCTCAGCGCAAGCAATGCGATGGCATAGATGACGGTGGTCGCAACGGCGATTACGACCGGAGAAATGGTGTGAGCGAAGAAAATCTCAAGCAATTCCACGTCTGTGGTGACCAGCGCGATCAAGTCGCCCTTGCCTTTGCCTGCGAGCTTGGCGGGCGCAAGGCGACGCAATGCGGAGAACGCCTTGGTGCGAAACAGCGCAAGCAGGCGGAAAGCCACATTATGGTTCATGTACTGTTCGGCGTAGCGCATACCGCCACGGATCAGCGCGCAGACGATCATGGCCGCGATCGCAGCGGTCAGATTCATATGCCAGATCGGCAGATTGATCGCAGCGAATGCCGCGACCACGCCGAAAACCGGTAGGAAAGTGGCCGCGAGATGGCCAAGTGTGCCGCAGGTGCAAGCGATGATCATGTATTTGCGCAGAGGGCCGACCTCATGCAGAAGTCGCCTCACAAGCCGCCAATCGGACATGCCGCCACTGGTGGAAGGTACCTGGACTTGCGGCTCACGACTTGCGAGGTCGGGGTTCGCCTCCGCAGTTTCGTTCGTGTCGGATTCGGCGGAATCGGACATCCGAAGCCCCTGAGCGGACATTCCATAACCCGCCTCCTTTCGCTTTCCGACTCGTTCCACACTGTCCTGAGCGCGAAACAGCTTGGCATACACGCCGTCGGCCGCCATGAGCTCGGCGTGCGTGCCGGTTTCCACGGTTCTGCCGTTTTCGAACACCGCCACTTGATCCGCATCGACCGCATTGGCCATGCGATGCGTGACCATGATGACGGTCCTGCCACTGCCGGCAAGTTCACGAATCGTCTGCAGGATCAAGGTCTCGCTTTCCATGTCGACGCTACTGGTCGCCTCATCGAACACATAGACGGCACTACCGCGCAGGAGCGCCCGAGCGATGGCGATGCGCTGACGTTGGCCGCCCGATAGGTTCGCCGCGCCTTGGTCGATGCGTAGATCGAGACCCCGTGGATCGGCCCGTACGAATTCCGCGATTCGCGCCGCATCAAGGGCGCTCCACAGGTCGCCGTCGGCGGCGTCGGGGCGTGCCATAAGCAGATTCTCGCGCAACGTTCCGGCAAACAGGTGACTGTTGGCTCCGACCAGGGTGACGTTGCCGGTCAATGATTCGCAGGTCAAGTCGCGCAATTCGCATATGGACCCGTCATCTCCGCCAGATGGGTTCGAGATCGCCGAAGGCGAACCAGACAAAGCGATGGAGCCCTCATACCCGACTAGAGAGCCGGCGAGAAGCTTGGCCGCAGTGGATTTGCCGGAACCGGAAGGGCCTACGATCACGGTTAGATTGCCGGGGGTTGCGGTGAGGGAGACACCTTGAAGGGCACCACCTTTGGCCGTGCCGCGCGCGGCGTTTTTCGATTGCGGCGGATTGGATGGTGAGGCGTAGCGGAAGGCGACGTCTCGGAAGTCGACGGTGACACCATTGCCATAGACGGGTAGACCGACCGTGCCGCGGGTCGGCTCGGGCGCGTCCAACAAAGCGAAAATACGTTTTGTGGACGTCATGCCGTTCATGGCGACGTGGAAGAAGGAACCCAACTGTCGCAACGGAATGAAGAAGTCGGCGGACAGCAGGATCACAATCAGCACTCCGGCGAGCGGCAACGATCCCAAGTCGGCGAAACGGAAAAAGTTCGGCAGCCAATCGTATATGCCGGCCGGATACCGTCCGCCAACCATGTATTGCCAGATTGCGACGATGATGCCGGCTGCCGATCCACCATAGGCGACCACGTCCATCGCGGTAAGCGAACGCAGCTGAATCTGCAGTACATTCATGGTCATCACGCGGAATTGCTCGGCCTTTTCATCCATCTCCTGCGCAGCGCTGGCGTCGGCGTCGAAGGTCTTCAATGTTTCCAGCCCCTGCAGATTATCAAGGAATGCGGAGCCCATGTCAGTGTACTTGCCCCAATATTGTTTGAATACGCGGGCGGCACGCATCGCCACCAGTCCCACGATCAACACGATGAGCGGTGCGCAGATGAGCAACGTCGCAGCGGTCGGCACATTGATCGGTGCCACAACAAGGAACAACGTAATCGGCGCCAATACGGCATAGAACAACTGGGGCAGGAACAGTTCGAAGAAGCTTTGAATCTGCTCGACGCCCTCGCCGGCGGACTGCACCACGTCGGCGGTGCCCACACGTTGCGAATACGAGGGGCCGAGTGCAAGCATCTTATTGAACAGTTTTTCACGCAATGCAAGTTTGACCCGTTCGGCAGCCTCGGTGCCGAAGTGGGCTGCGGAACGCAGCATGAGGAAACGGACCACCATGGCGAAGACGATGACGATCGCATAGGCCGCAATCGCCCCTCCCGGCAGTCCAGAGGCAAACGTCGAAGTACCCACATGGGCGGCGAAGCCACTGAGCCGACCATTGAGTGCGGTGATCTCCGTACCGAGCAGCAGGTACTCAAGCATGTGCGCTAACGTGAAAACAAAGACGACGTTCGCGAGCAGGCCTATCCACTGGCATAGCACTTTCGCCGCCACCAACCGACCGACGCCGGGAGCCATGGAGAACAGTCGTCTATCGAACATCGCGCCTCTTTCATAAGCCTCACGCCGCAAACGCGGCATACGCAAATCCACATCTCAGGCTACAGACCACGTGCCGAATGCACAATGACTTCTTCTTAGAGCCAGTCACCGCCGGCACGCATACCCCCCTAACTTGCTATCTCGCCGCCGTGCGAGCACTCTACGAAACTCTCCATAGTTCATGAATTTGGGAATGGCTATTTTTCAGTGCCATCACATTGGCGCAATGCCGGGAGACGAGACGGAGCGCTCGCACGGCGGCGGGACAGCAAGTTAGGAGGTAGTGGCAGGAATCCCGCACGGCCTCAAGAGAGGCTGGATGTTCGCCATTGAGCAGGCAGCCTTGACGCAAGGGGTAATTGCGTCAATCGTGAGTGTACACGGATAACACGGTGATATTCAACAACATTTCAGCAGATTCTGATGCATTCCGTTCAGATGACACCCCCTTGCCGACGGCTCCCATTCCATTCAAATTTACGTCGGCGCCATGTCAATCCTTTTTCAGAACGATTGTCACGCGATTGCAACACCGTGTTTGACGATTTCAATTCATTTGTCAGTTCATACAAAGTGAATCGCAGTGTTCTTGTCGCTTCTCACAATGCAGACTCATATCGTTACCACGTATGATGTGCAAGGCGTTTCAAGGGGTAAACCTCCCTTGTGCAGAGGATTACGCGGCAGTACCGCACCGCTACGCGGCCGATTCCCGCGAGAAAAGAGAACACTTCATGCTCACCGAGTACACGACTCCAGGCACATCCGCTGAGGTACGCGACGACGAATCCATCTACTCCCTGCTCACGGAGCGCATTGAGCGTACCGGCGAAGACACGATAATCGCCGCCCGCAAAATCGGCCCAGGCCGATGGGCGAATGTAACCACAGGAGAATTCCGCCAGGCCGTGGTCGCCGCCGCGAAAGGCCTGATTGCCTTTGGCGTCAAACAGGGTGACGCGGTGACCATCTTCTCCACCACCCGTTACGAATGGGGCGTGCTCGATTTTGCGCTTGCCGCCATCGGCGCCGTCAGCGTACCGATCTACGATACCGATTCCGCAGCACAGGCCGAGCGCATTCTCAACGATTCCGAAGTGAAACTGGCCATCGCGGACAATCGCGAACGATTCGACCGTCTTGATTCAGTCATCGACCACTGCCCTTCGTTGAAGCATATTCTCATGCTTGATTCCAATGCCATGGGCGCGCTGGAAGGCATGGGCGTGGCCGTATCCGATGAAGAGCTTTCCGCGCGCATGGGTGCGGTGAAGGCCGACGATCTGGCGACCATCGTATACACGTCCGGTTCCACCGGAGCTCCGAAGGGCGCGGAACTCTCTCATCGCAATTTCGTTGCGATCACGCGTGCCGCAAGCATGGCCCTGCATGAGATGATCACTGACGACCATCCGCGCCTGCTGCTGTTCCTGCCGTTGGCACACTGTTTCGCACGTTTCATCCAATATTGTTCGATCGCCTCCGATGACGGCGTCGTCGGCTATCTGCCGGATACCAAGACGCTGCTTCCGGACGTACGTTCTTTCGAACCGACCTATCTTCTGGGCGTGCCACGCGTGTTCGAGAAGGTCTACAACGCCGCTTCCCGCAAGGCCGGCACCGGCTGGAAGGGTCGCCTGTTCTTCAAAGCCGCCGAAGCCGCACGCGATTGGTCGCGCATGGAGCAGGCCGGCGAGAAGCCGACCATGAAGCAGACTGCGCAGCACCTGTCGTATGAGGCCTCCGTGTACCACACCGTCCGTGGCGCTTTGGGACCGAGGATTCGTTATGTCGCCTGCGGCGGCGCTCCGCTGGACGCATCGTTGGCGCATTTCTTTGCCGGCATCGGCCTGCCGATGATTCAGGGTTACGGCATGACGGAAACCGCGGCACCGTTCGCCGCAACCCGCGTCACCGACAATGTGATCGGCACCGTCGGCCAGCCGGCACCGGGTTCGTCCGTGCGCATTTCCACGGACGGCGAGCTGCAGGTGAAGGGCCCGAACGTCTTTCTGGGCTACCACAATCTACCCGATAAGACCGCTGAAGTGTTCACTGAGGACGGGTGGCTATGCACTGGAGACCTTGCCTCGATCGACGATGAGGGGCGCATCACGATCACCGGCCGCAAGAAGGACATCATCATTACGGCCGGAGGTAAGAACGTCTCCCCCATTCCAATGGAACAGGAGATTGCGAAGTGCCCGATCGTGGAGCATGCGGTGGTCGTCGGCGACAATCGTCCGTTCATCGGAGCGCTGGTTACGTTGGATCCGGAGGGGCTGGCGGCGTGGTTGCCGACCGTCGGTCTGTCGGCGGATACGCCGCTGGATCGCGTAGCCACCACCGCTGCCGTGCATGATGAAATTCAGCAGTATGTGGATAAGGCGAACGCCACGGTGTCACGTGCTGAATCCGTGCGCAAATTCGTAGTTCTGGACACGCAATTCACGCAGGGAAACAAGTGCCTGACGCCGTCGCTGAAGGTGGTGCGCCCGGCGGTGAACCGCATCTTCGCCGATGTGATCGACCAGCAGCTTTACAACGGCAAGCGCTGAAGCCTGCGTTCACCAGCCGCACATGCAGTAGGCGTCGGTGGATTGGGAATCCGCTCAATCCACCGACGCCTAAGTATGTCTGAGTGTCGGCAGTTTACGACACTTGCCCAATCTGCCGACGCTCAGAACGTCTCACCGTCGGTAGTTTGCGATACTTGCCCAACCTGCCGACGCTCAGTGCCTCTCAGTGTCGGTAGATTGAGGCACCTCCGCCTAGAGTGCCGTAAGCGTCGGCAGATTGGGTGTGGCCCCGGACTGCCGACGCTTACGGCACATCGACTCAGTGACGATTGTTGAGACGGTGGTACATCTCGCTGATCTCGAGGTCACGCTCGAATTCGCGGGCGGTGGTGTTCTCGTCAATGGTGGCGAGCTCGACGCCGGCAATGCGGGCGAAGTCCTCCCAAGCCTCACGACCGACGGAAGTGGTCATGCAGGTGTGGTGCGAAGCACCGGAGCGCAGCCAGCACTCGGCGGAGGTCTTCAGGTTCGGACGCGGAACCCATAGGGCACGGGCGCACGGCAGCTCCTTGAGGGAACCGTCCGGCTCGACGATGTCGACCACGTTCATGGTCAGGCGGAAGCGTTCGCGCACATCAGACATGGACACGACCACGGCATCCTTCTTCGGGGCGCCGGTGAAGACCAGACGCACCGGATCGGCCTTGCCGCCGATGCCGAGCGGATAAATCTCCAGTTTCGGCTTGGCGATGGTGCCAATGGACGGAGAGGTTTCAAGCATGTGGGAGCCCATGATCTTCTCACGGCCCGGCACGAAGTTGTAGGAGTAGTCCTCCATGAGGGACGCGCCACCGTCAAGGCCATACCCCATCACGGCGCCGATACGCACGAGCACGGCGGTCTTCCAATCGCCCTCGGCGGAGAAGCCGAAACCGTACTCGGATGGGAAGCGCTGCGGGCCGACGCCCGGCAGCTGCGGCAGGGAGCCGAGGTCCTCGAAGTTGTCGACGCCGGCGGTGCAGCCGTTGGCACGCATCATGTTGACCATGGCGGCCTCTTCCTTGGCCGCGATGAACAGGGAGTCGTACTTGGCGTCAAGCAGTTCCGGATCGACGTCGTACTTGGCCTTGTAGTCTTCGATGATCTCCTTGACCTGACCGTCCTTGACTGCGTCGTAGGCGGCGCACAGTTCGTTGACGGCCCAAGTGTTGATGGAAGCGCCGAACACGCGCTCGGCTTCGGTCTTGTCGCCTTCGGTGACAGCCACGTTACGCATGTTGTCGCCCCAGCGCATGACCTTCATGTTGTTGGAGGCATCCCAGCCGGCACAGGCGCGGGTCCAGGTGGCGATCTGCTCGGCGACTTCCGGATCGGTGTAGTGGCCGACGACGATCTTACGATTGATGCCCAGACGGGTCAGAATGTAACCGAACTCGCGGTCGCCGTGGGCGGCCTGGTTCAGGTTCATGAAGTCCATGTCGATGGTTTCCCACGGAATCTCGAAGTGATGCTGGGTGTTGAGCTGCAGCAGCGGCTTGGTGAGCACTTCGAGGCCGCGAATCCACATCTTGGCCGGAGAGAAGGTGTGGCACCAGGTGATCACACCGATGACGTTCGGATTTGCGGAAGCTTCGACCATGAAGGCTTTGACGCCGTCGGAGGACTTCAGGGTGGGCTTCAGCACGATCTTGACCGGAATCTTGCCGGTGGCGTTGAGCGCGTCAACGATTTCGCCGGACTGTTCGGCCACCTGGCGCAGGGCTTCTTCGCCATAAAGATCCTGGGAGCCGACGCCGAACCAGACTTCCTTGCCTTCGAACGGGTTTTCCATTGTCATGTTGTTTCCTTTACTTCGTTGTTGTTGCGATCGTTGATTGTGCTTTGTCGATTATGTTGCGCCGCCATCTCTGGCGAAGGAACGTCGTCAGTGCTGTCCGTAAACGTTCTGGTAGCGGTCGTTCAGCTTGTCGATGTCCTCCTGCGGAATCGGGATGATGTCGCCCAGCTGCTTGGCTGCCCACATGGTGTGAGCCACCTCCTCGGTCATGGCGGCGGCCTTGACGGCGCCTTCCGCATCCTTGCCGATGGTGAACGGGCCATGATTCTGCATGAGCACGGCCGGAGACTTCGGATACTTCTTCAGGGTCTCCACCACGCCCTCGCCAATGGCCTCGGAACCGATCAGTCGGAACGGTCCGACCGGTACCGGTCCGCCGAACTCGTCACCCATCATGGTCAGGCCGCACGGAATGTTCTGGCCGGTCGCCGCCCATGCGGTCGCGTAGGTGGAGTGGGTGTGCACCACACCATACACGTCGGGCATGTGACGGTAGATGTAGGCATGGGAAGCGGTGTCGGAGCTCGGCGACTCGGAGCCGTCGACCACGTTGCCGTCGAGGTCGCACACGACCATGCTCGACGGAGTCAGGTACTCGTAGCGTAGGCCGGACGGTTTGATGACCATCAGGTCGGCGGTGTGCAGACGCTGGGACACGTTGCCGGCCGTCCATACGACCAGATTCCACTTGATCAACTGCTCGTGCAGGGTTGCGACGACTTCGCGCACCTGCTTGACTTCGGCACGGACCTCGGGGCCGTAATCAGCCAGAGTTGCCATGATGTGTTTTCCTTTCGTCGGGTCTTGATTTGATTTACGATTATTTGGTTTCCAGAGGGATGCTTGCGATTGCGGCGTGCTCCATCGGCAGTCCCTTGCGGAAGCGGTCGAAGAATTCCTCGAAACCGGCCACGTCGTCGGCGTCTGGCTCTTCCGTGGTGGAGACCGCGTCCGAGAAGACGCGCGAATCGAGGTATTCGTCAAGCGGCTGGTCGGCATGCCACAGGTAGTCGGCGAGCACGGCCATACCCCACGCTCCGCCTTCAGCGGCGGTGGCCATGACCTTGATCGGAGTGTCGAACGCGGCCGCGAGGATTTTCTGCGCGACCTTCGGCGTGGTGAAGATGCCACCATGCCCAACGAGTGAATCGACTGCGACGCCTTCGTCCTTGGTCATGACGTCCATGCCGATCTTCACCGGCGAGAATGCGCCGAACAGTTGGGCCCGCATGAAATTGCCAAGGCTCATCCGAGCTTCCGGACCGCGGGCGAACAGCGGCCGGCCTTCCGACAGGCCGGCCAGGAATTCGCCGGAGCGGAACGGATAGTTGATGAGTCCTCCGCAATTGGAGTCGACGTCATCCGCAATCGCGGAACGGAAGAGTGTGCCATACAGCGTGCCGGCGTCAACCGGCTGTCCGATGGCAGCCGCGAACTGGCCGAACAGGCCGACCCATGCATTGAGATCGGAGGTGAAGTTGTTGGCGTGGCTCATACCGGCCAAATCACCGGCCGGAGTGGTGACGAGATCCACTTCCGGATGCAGTCGTGCCAGCTTGTGTTCGAGCACCACCATGGCGAAGATCGAAGTGCCGGCGGAAACGTTGCCGGTGCGCACGCGCACGGAATTGGTGGCCACCATTCCGGTGCCGGCGTCACCTTCAGGCGGGGCGAGGGTGATGCCCGGCTGGAGGGTGCCGGTCGGGTCGAGCAGCTTGGCGCCTTCGGCGGTGAGTTCGCCTGCCGGAGCACCGGCCACCAGCGGTTCGGGAAGTAGATCTTCAAGCTTCCATGGCTGGGCCGCGACTTCCGGCAGCGCATCGAACTTGTCGATGAACGTGGTTTCGTAGGTGTGAGTGGTCGGGTCGATGGGGAACATACCGGAGGCATCTCCCACGCCGAGCACCTTCCTGCCGGTGAGCTTCCAGTGCACATAGCCGGCGAGCGTGGTGAAATAGGCCACCTTGCCGACGTGCTCCTCCTTGTTGAGCACGGACTGGTAGAGATGGGCGATGGACCAGCGTTCCGGAATGTTGTATTGGAAGAGTTCCGAGAGCTTCTCATGAGCTTCGGATGTGTTGGTGTTCTGCCAGGTGCGGAATGGGACAAGCAGCTCGCCGTTCTCGTCAAAGGCGAGGTAGCCGTGCATCATGGCGGAGAAGCCGATGTGCCCCACATGGGCCAGTTTCTCGCCGTAAGCGGTTTCCACATCGCCGGCCATCTTGGCGTATGCGGTCTGCAGGCCCGTCCAGACCTCCTCCTGGGTGTAGCTCCACAGGCCGTCTTCCAGATGGCTGGCCCAGCCGTAATCGCCGGCGGCGATGGTGTGGTATTCGTCATCGATAAGCACCGCCTTGATTCGGGTAGATCCGAATTCGATGCCCAAGCTCGTCTTGCCTGCGCGGATTTTCTCGGCGGTCAACGCAACCGGCTCTTGCGACATAGTTCCAAACTCCTTGCGTCCGAGCGCCTCGTAACCACTCTGTCAACCGAATGTTAGCGCTCACTGTTAACGCTCACTATTCTAAACGGAAAGCATCGACCACACAAGTCCGCCGTGTCCTGCCACTCCATGCAATTCGCCTGATCCCAGGAAACGGGGGACATCCAAACCATCCTCGGCAGACATCATCCGTCCGATTCACCAAAATCGGACAACCAGGGAACGACAAACGGCTTGTGGGGGTCCGAATTTGAAGATTCGGACACCCACAAGCCAAAGAGTCACGGGCAACGGAACTCAGCGGTGGCGTACAGGCCCCAAAGAACTGCGATTCATGACTTTGGCGGGGATAAGGCCCACACCATGCTGCGAGATGGAGAACGAGTTCTCGTCGCCCTCCCCAAGCAGGTACAGCGCCTCACGCATGGCTGCGGTACCAAGTCGTTCGAAGTCCGGGTGAATCGTGGTCAGGGGCGGGAACATATTGTCCATCGCCGGCATATCATCAAAACCGACGACGCTGACATCCTGCGGAATGCGCACACCGTGCTCGTGCAACGCGCGAGCCACGCCCACGGACTGGCTGTCGTTCGCACACACCACACAGGTCGGCAGTTCACCGCCGGTGCGTCCGATATTGTCAAGCACATGATTCATTTTGCCGTACGCTTCCGTGGCATCCCACGATTCACATTGCACGGTCACGGAACTGATCGCGTTCGCCCCGCATAGCTTGTTCCAAGCGAGCAAACGGGTCGCCGCATCCCGCCATTCCTTCGGACCGGCGAAATACAACACCGAACGGTGGCCATATTCGCTGACCATTCGCATCACGTCAGCCATAGCACCCCACTGATCCACGCCCACCACGGAAACATGACGGCGGTCGGCGGACGTCATCAGCCGCAAACCGTCCTGCACGCTTACGCCTCCGTGAGTGGAAGTGACGATCACACGTGGCTGCGAAATCTGCGCACGGCATGCGGCGGAGAACATCACATCGGTCGGCGTCAGGAAAATGAACGCGTCCACGTTCTGTTCGTCGAAGGTGCGGCATAAATCGTCAAAATCACCTTGCGTACACAACGCCTCGTGCACCATGCTTACCGACATGAACAAACCATGCGACCGAGCCATGGACTCGATGGCGGAAATCGCGGAAATCGGACCATAGAAACGCTGGCCGCCGGCAATCAATCCGATGGTGCGCGAGCGGCGCGAAGCCAGAGCGCGCGCGGAATTGCTCGGTCGATAGCCAAGTTCGTCGATGGCCTTCTGCACTCTCTCCCGCGTGGCGTCCGACACATCAGGCGAATGATTGATGACGCGCGACACCGTCTGATGACTCACTCCGGCAAGCTTGGCGACCTCGAACATGGAAGGACGCTTGCTCGCCGTTTTACGCCTGACTGCCATGCCTCATTGCCCTCCACACACGACCATTGTTGCCTTCGACCATTCTACACGCAACTTCAGTTAGCGCTAACAGGCGTTCTCTCGCGTTCACTTAGTGCAGCATTCGTGCATGCCGGCAACCACTGGCGAACTTACTCACCGAGCTGCCAGACGGGCAAGTCGAGCCGCAAAATTCGGCCAGTCGGTACGCATGGCGGTCAGGAGCCTGCGATTGGGGACCTCGTCGATCGGAACCCATTCGACTTCCATGCTTTCGTCGTCATTCGCGGCCGGATGCACATGATGCCCGGGCTTCTCGAAGGCGAAGACGGTGGTATATGCCCACGGTCCGTGATCCTCACGGTAGGAGCCGACCACTTCAATGTCTTCCGGAGTGATGTTGGCTTCCTCGTAGGATTCCCGCAACGCACCTTCGATCGGGCTCTCGCCGTCGGCGGTGGCGCCGCCCGGAATGCCCCACGTGCCGCCTTCCGCGCTCCAGACCGCACGATGCTGCATGACGATATGCGTCACCTTGCCGGTCTCTTCATCGCGTCGGGCCAGTAGCACGCCGGAAGCGCCGTTGATGCCCCAATGCTTACGTCCGCAGGCGCAGTCCACCCAGCCGTCGCCAGGCTGATGCACATTTTCTTTGGGAGGCAACGGTTTCGCCGCTCCCGTTTTCGCATCATGAGTCACGCGCGGATATTGGTCCTCACGCGTCACATTCCACAGATCGGTCCATTCCACACCCAGTCCGGCCGCCAGTCGGCGCACCAACGGCAGGCTCAATCCGATGATGCCGTGTGGATCGCCCTCGATGGAATCGATGAACGCGCCACCGAAACCTTCCAGCGTAAAGGATCCGGCAACCTCCAGCGGCTCACCGGTGGCAATGTAACGCTCGATGTCAAGGTCGGAATATTCGCAGAAATGCAATGTGGCCTTACTCGCGCCACGGACCATGCGACCAGTGGCGAAATCAATCAGGCAGTGGCCGGTCCACAGTTCGCCGGTGGCGCCTCGCATGGCGCGCAACCGCTCACGAGCGACGGCTTCGCTGTGCGGCTTGCCATAGCATTCGCCATCAAGCAGGAACATGGAGTCGCAGCCGAGAATCAGCGGGCCGACGGTGGCGCGGGTAAGTCCCGGCTGGCCTTCGACCGCATCGGTGATCGGCTCGGTGACGGTCGGAATGGCGACATCGGAAAAATCACGGGTCTGCACATCGTCGGAATCCTGCACGACTTCCGGTCGCAACGTAACGACATCGGCCGCGGATCCGGTCTCAAAACCGGCGACGGCCGTATCTCCCGCAATCTCACGGGACTTCAGCGGATATCCGATGATCCTCTCGCCCGAAGCGGCGGCTGCGGTCGCCGCGACGTTACGGTACGCCTCATGTACGGCCTCGGCCTTGGCGGAAGCCAGGATCATCACTCGCCGCTCGACCGACAGATCGGCGACGCGAACCCCGGCTTCGGCGGCGGCGCGTTCCAGCGCAGCCGGCTCGTCGACGTTCGAAACGCGGATGGTCGGGCAGATGCCGGCTGAGAACAGCACGTCGCGACGTGGCTTGGATTTCGAGGCGAGAATCAGCGGAATGGAAGTACTCATGCGCGCTCCACCTGCACGCCCTTGGTGTCGACGCCGAGATGCAGCACGCGCCAATGGCCGGAGGAAAGCTCTTCCGCCGCAATCCGTTCGAGTTCCTCGCGGGCGTCGCCATGATGCAGCACCAACACGCACGGTCCGGCGCCGGAAACGGTGGAGGCGAACCCGTAGGAGCGCATCTTCTCGATCAGGGCCCAGGACGGTTCCATCAGCGATGCACGATACGGTTGGTGCAATCGATCCTGCGTGGCGGCATACAGCAACGCATTGGCGTTCTTCTTCTGGCCAAGGGCGAGCATGCCCGGATTCATGGCGGCCGGCAACAGGCTCACACGGGACACATTGTGCACGGCATCCTTGAAGGCGACCTTGCCCGGCAGGGCCTGACGGGCCTTTTCGGTAGACAGCTCGTAATCCGGAACGAACACGGCGGCGGTCAGGTCATCGGCCACACGGTAGTTGATGGTGTGGAAGCCATTGTGGAGCGGATCACCGCCCGGAATCGGCACGGAGCCGACACCTTCCGCGGTCTCCATATCCCACGACATGGTCAGGCCTCCGTACACGGCCGGCGCCACATTGTCGGGATGGCCTTCGATGGCGGCGGCCAGCTCGAACACGGCGTCACGATTGAGTTCGTCATCCTGCGCGAAAGCGGCCGCTGCGGCGATGCCGGCCACGATGGCTTCGGCGGAGGATCCCATGCCCCGTGCCTGCGGAATGCGGTTGTTCGCCTGAAGGATGAAGCCCACGCGCCCCAGTCCGAAGGTCTGGCATGCACGGCGGAAGGTGGAGACCACCAAGTGGGTTTCGTCGCGCGGCAGGGTGTCGGCACCCTCGCCTTCGATCATCACCTGCGCCGCGGTGTTCACCGGGTCGGTGCACAACGTGAATTCAAGTTCGTCGTGGTAGTCCAGGGCCAGTCCGACCGTATCGAAGCCGGAGCCGAGGTTGGCGCTGGTGGCCGGAACGCTTACACGCACCTTGCGAGTAACTGGAGTCATGTCTCGTCGTCCTTCGTCACATCTTCATTACAAATCATGCACCGTATACCCGAACCGGTACAACGGTCAAATCACGGCACGCAATCATCATCGAAGTCGGGGCCCACGTTTGCCTTGCCTGCAATCGTGGGCCCCGCACCGCAATCAGTTCAATACGCGCAGAATCGACGGCTCGCCGACCACGCAATCAAGCTCGCACACATCTTCGACGGTCCTGCGCAGGGTGAGCTCGTCGGTCATATGCGTGACCAGACGCAGCTGCTGCAGCTCGCCGTCATAGCCCGGATCCTTGAGGGTGGGCTTCAGATCCTGATTCACACCGTTGATGGACACGCCATGCTCGGCGAACTTGGCCGCGATGGCGGCGAGCACGCCCGGATTGTCGTGAATCACGAAACGTACGGCGAACTCGGCCTTGGACGCTTCGATCGGCGCCTTCTTCAAGTCGTTATACAGCGGAATGACCGGGCCCGTGCAGCCTTGCGCGATATGACGCGCCTCGGTGACCACGTCGCCGACCACCGCAGAGGCGGTCGGAGCGCCGCCCGCGCCACGACCGTAGAACATGAGGTCGTCGGCCGCTTCGGCCTTGACGAACACGGCGTTGAAGGAACCGTGAACGGATGCCAGCGGATGGTTGTTGGAGATCAGCGCCGGATACACTCGCGCGGAAACGCCGGCTTCGGTATTCTCCACGACGGCCAGCAGTTTGATGACCTTGTCTTCGGCGGTGGCTGCGGCGATGTCATCGGCGGTGATCTTGGTGATGCCTTCGACGGACACGTCGTCGATGGTCACATTGGTGTGGAAGCCCAGGGTGGCCATGATGGCGGCCTTGTTGGCGGCGTCATAGCCTTCGATGTCGCCGGTCGGGTCGGCTTCGGCATAGCCCTTGGCCTGAGCGTCCTTGAGCACGTCGTCGAAGTCGAGGCCCTTGGTGGTCATCTCGTCGAGAATGTAGTTGGTGGTGCCGTTGACGATGCCGAGCATGCTCGTCACCTTGTCGCCCACCAGCGATTCGCGCAACGGCTTGAGGAACGGAATGGCACCGCCTACGGAGGCCTCGAAGTAGATATCGACGCCCTTGGCTTCGGCGGCCGCGTAAATCTCCGGACCGTACTTGGCGAGCAGAGCCTTGTTGGCGGTGACCACGGAAGCACCGGATTCGATGGCGGCGAGCACGAACTTGCGGGCTACGCCGGTACCGCCGATCAGCTCGATGACGATGTCCGAACCGGTGGCCACGCTCATGGTGTCGGTGGTGACCACGGACTTGTCGATCCATGGGAACGGGTCGGTTTCGGCGGGGTCGAGGCAAGCGACGCCGGTCAGTTCGATCGGTCGGCCGATGCGCGCTGCGAGTTCATCCTTCTGCTCCACCAGCAGACGTGCGGTCTGGGAGCCGACGGTACCTGCACCCAGCAATCCAACGCGAATCGGTGCAACATCTTCCTGTGCCAAGGCATCCTCCCTCGAATGTGAAATATTGGTATAACGTTGCTCATTGTACGGGGCCGATATGACGAACAGCGGCGAAATTCCAAGAAAGAAATCGCTATTTGCGACAATTCTGCCGTGAACGTCCCCATACGTGACGTACCATGTTCAGTAGAAGGTAACCACGAACGCGTTCGTGCCGGCTTCAACGTTGAGCGCCCGCCGAACAAAGTCCACGAAAGGACATGCAATGGCAGGATTCTTCGCCTCTCTGTTCCACAAGAAGGCCGACGCCTCCGTCTCGAATCCCGATGAGGGGGCCTTTGTCGAGTCGCCCGCCGACGATTCCCGCACGGCATCGTCGCAGGAGGAACATCTGCCGACGCGAATCGCACTCTGCTCACCTGCCGATGGCGCCGCGAAATCGTTGGAGGAAGTGGCCGACGACGTATTCTCCACAAAGGTGCTCGGCGACGGTTTCGCCGTAACGCCGAGCAATGGGCTGATCGTGGCACCGGTCAGCGGCACCATCTCGACCATCGCCAATGCGAGGCATGCCGTGGGCATCACGATGGAGAACGGCATTGAAGCGCTGGTGCACATCGGCATCGATACAGTGCAGCTCAAGGGCGGGCCGTTCACCTTGCTGGTACAGCCCGGGCAGAAGGTCAACGCCGGTGAGCCGATCGACGAAGTCAATCTGGCGGCCGTGCATGCGGCCGGAAAGCTCACCGACGTAATCGTGGTGTTCACGAACGCCGACGACATCGATGCAATCGACATCACCGCCCACGGTGCCGTACTTGCCGGCGGTCCGGTGGGTACGTTGATTGCGCGCTGACGTTCCGTCGATACGCGCCGTTACCGGCTGACGTCCCAGCTGAGGAGATCGTCGATGCTCTGACGGCGAATCATCACATGCGCATCGGTCTCGCCGATGCCGACGACCGCCGGAATCAATGCCTGATTGTAGTTGCTGGCCATGGTGCGCCCATATGCGCCGGTGACCGGCACCGCGAGGATGTCGCCGCGCGTGATGTCGGACGGCAGCTGCACTTCGTTCACGACGATGTCGCCGGATTCGCAGTGCATGCCCACCACACGACACAGTTTGGTGTCGTCCGAACCCTTACGATTGGCAAGCCGTGCGGTGTAGTCGGAGCCGTACAGGGCAGGACGGATGTTGTCGCTCATGCCGCCGTCAACGGATACGTACACACGTTCATGCACCGGATTGCCGGCCTTGTCGGTGGCGTCGCCATTCAGCCGCACTGGTTTGACGGTGCCCACACGGTAGAGCGTCACGCCGGTCGGCGCGACCGTCCAACGACCCGGTTCGAAGGAGATGACCGGAGCGGGCATGCCGAGCGCACGGTTCACGGTGGTGACCGCGTCGGCAAGACGGCCGAGTTCCACATCGATGTCCATGGCATCCTCGCCATCGGTGTAGGCCACGGAATAGCCGCCGCCCAGATCGACCTCCGGCAGCGTGTACGCATCGGTGGCGTAGAAGGTCTTGCGTAGGAGCATCATGCGTTTCGCGGCCTGAATGAAGGCATCCGCATCATGGATGTTGGAGCCGATATGCGAGTGCACGCCGACCAGTTCAAGTACGTCCTGATGGCGTTGGATATCCTTCAGCACGGCGAGCGCCGGTCCGTCGGCCACCATGGTCATGGCTTCGGCAAGTTTGCGATCGCCTTCCGAAACCTTCTCGTGGCTCATGTCATAGGGGTACTTGATGTCATACCGCAGGGCACGGTCGGAACCGGCCCCGCCCGCCTGCTCCCCCAGCCTTGCATTGCTTCCTGCCGGAGTCACGTCGGTCAGATCGTCCAGCACGCTCAGCTTGCTCGCGTCGGCGTCCACCGGCAGCAACGCCACGCCGAATTTCTGATCCTCGTGCGCAGTCGAAACGAATTCGTGACCGCCCGCATGGATGCCGGAGGTGACGCGCAGCATCACCCGTGCTCGCTTGCCAAGCCGTTTGGCGATGTCGGCGATGCGAGCGGGCTCGTTCGGCTCGTCCACCACGATTTTGGCGAATCCCTGTTCGATGGCGAGCGCGATTTCCTCATCGGATTTGTTGTTGCCGTGCAATACGAGCCTACGGCCCGGAACGCCTGCGGCGAGCGCGATGCGCATCTCGCCCATGGTGCAGGTGTCGATGAGCATGCCCGCTTCGGTGACGATGCGGCAGATCTCCTTGGACAGCAATGCCTTGCCGGCGAAGCTTACGTGCGTGACGGTGTTGTTGAACGCATTGCCTGCGGATGTTACGAATTTCGAGGCGCGTGCACGCACTTCATCGGTGTCGATGACGTAAAGCGGCGAGCCGAATTCGTCGAGCAGGCTTTCGGCGGTGCGACCGTGGAAGGTGATTTCACCGTTGTCGTTCACGGCCGACCCGGCCGGCCAAATCGGGGTGATGGGCATGTTCGGCCTCACATCCTGTCGGGGGCGGTGACGCCGAGTAGGTCAAGACCTTCGGCGATTACGGTCCGGACGGCGTCGTTGAGTTTCAGGCGTGCGGCGGCGCGGGCCGGTTCCGGAGCCTTGGCGATGCGCACGGCCTCGGCGTCCTCTCCGCGGGCTTCCGGGTCGGTGAGTGCCATCGGCACCACGCGTTCCACGTTGTACCACTTGTGGTAGGTGGCGGCAAGGTCCTCAAGGTAGTGGGCCACGCGGTGCGGCGCGCGCAGATCGCCGGCTTCCCGAAGCAGGGCCGGCCACTGGGCCAAGGCGGCGAGCACTTCGCCATCGGCCACGGTGTCGAGCAGGCTCACGTCGGCGCCATCGTAGGTGATGCCGGCCGCGGCCGCGTTGCGGTCCACGTTGCAGGAACGGGCATGCGCATATTGCACGTAGTACACCGGATTTTCGTTGGAATGCGATGCAAGCAGGTTCAGGTCGATGTCGACCGGGGAGTTGTAGTCGGTGCGGGCCAGCGAGTAGCGGGAGGCGTCCACGCCGATGGCCTCGGTCAGATCGTCGATGGTCACGACGTTGCCGGCGCGCTTCGACATACGTACGGCCTTGCCGTCCTTCATCACGTTGACGAGCTGGCCGATGAGAATCTGCATGTTCCTGCCCGGTTCGTCACCGAATGCGGCGCACATGGCCATCATGCGGCCGATATAGCCGTGGTGGTCGGCGCCGAGCATGTAGATGGCCACGTCCGCCGGATTGGCTTCGCGATGGCGCTTGTTGCGATAGTAGGCGATGTCGGCGGCGAAGTAGGCGTAGTTGCCGTCGGACTTGATGATCACACGATCCTTGTCGTCGCCATGCTTGGTGGATTCGAACCAGGTGGCGCCGTCCTTTTCGTAGATGTCGCCGCGTTCGCGCAGGTCGGCGATGGCCTTGTCGACCTCGCCGTCCGAGTACAGGCTGTTCTCGTGGAACCACACGTCGAAGTTCACGCGGAAGTTCTTCATGGATCTGCGGATTTCGTCGAACATCATCGGCACTGCGCGCTTGCGGAATTCCTCACGCTGTTCGGAGTCACCTTCGCCGAGCGGTTCGCCCTTGTCGTCCTTGCCGCCGTCGATGCGCGGCAGATCGAGGATGTCGATGCCGTCGGACTTGGCTTCATCGATGACGCGCTGCGCGATTTCATCGATATAGGCACCCTTGTAGCCGTCGATCGGGGTCTCTTCGCCGTGGGCGGCCGCCACGAGGGATTTGGCGAAACGGTTGATCTGCTCGCCATGGTCATTGAAGTAGTATTCGCGCACGACCTTGGCGCCATTGGCTTCGAGCACGCGAGCCATGGAGTCGCCGACGGCGGCCCAGCGAGTGCCGCCGATATGGATGGGGCCGGTCGGGTTGGCGGAGACGAATTCGAGATTCAGGGTCTCACCGCCGAGATGGTCGTTCTTGCCGTAGGCGTTGCCGGCTTCAAGCACGGCATCGACCACGGCCGCTGCGGAAGCGGAGTCGAGCACGATGTTGATGAAGCCGGGACCGGCCACTTCCACGGACTTGATGCCGTCGGACTGGGCCAGTTCGGCCGCGAACAGCTCAGCCAGATCGTGAGGTTTCATACCGGCTTTTTTAGCCAGCTGCATGGCCGCATTGGAGGCCCAGTCGCCGTGTGCGCGGTCCTTCGGGCGCATCACGGTGAGCTTGGACACCGGGGGGATCAGCTCGTCGGTCAGGGTGCCTGCCTTACCGGCGGCAACGAGAGCATGGGCAATCTTGGAAATCAGTTCACTTAACGCTTCTGGGCTCATTCTCCCCAGTCTACCGAGCACGCCGACAGAACACCGGCTCGAACCCGCACGCCTCTTCCTCCCCTAGTCGGAATCGGAGGAATCGAATCTGGTCTTGAGGTAGTAGCCGGCATAGCAGAGGGCCACAAACGGAATCATGTACAGCAGCGTGGAACGCTGGGAGGGGTCGAGTACGACCAATGCCAGAGCCCCGACGCACATCACGATCGCGGCGATCGGCACGAACGGATAGCCGGGCGCCCGGTACCTGAGTTCGTCAATCGCATGCCCTTCCGCCAGCCATTGACGGCGGAAGCGAATATGGCACACGGACACCGACGCCCACACCACCAGCGTAGCCAGACCCGACACGGCCACCAACGCCAGATACACGGTGGAGGCGGCCACTACGGAGGAAAGCAGCGCCAGCAGGCTTCCCGCCATGCTGAACATCACCGCGAACACCGGCACGCCATGGAAGTTCGTTCTGCCCAGCACACGTGGAATCATGCCCTCCCTGGCCAGAGACCACACCATGCGCGAACACACATACAGACCGGAATTCGCGGCGGACAGCACGGCCGTCAACACCACGAAATTCATTACGTCACCGGCAAACGGCATGCCTATCGACTGGAACACCAGCACGAACGGACTGGTGTCGACACCCGACTTGTGCCACGGAATCAACGCGGCCATCACCGCTATCGAGCCGATGAAGAAAATCGCCAGACGCAACACCGTCGTATGCACGGCCTTCGGAATCGCCTTCGACGGATCTTTCGTCTCTCCGGCCGCAACACCGACGACTTCGGTTCCCGAAAACGCGAACACGACCGTCAGCAGCGTCGAGAAAATCGGCAGCACACCGTTCGGCAGCCATCCGTCGGCGGAATAGTTCCCGAACAACGGCGCATGCGTATAGCCGGCAATCGGAATCACGCCGAATATCGCCAGCAGACCGATCACGATGAACGCAATGATCGCGAAGACCTTGATCGACGCGAACCAGAATTCCGATTCACCATACAACCGTACCGACAGTACGTTGAGCAACAAGACGACCGCGATGAACATGGCCGACCATGCCCAAGCGGGAGAATGCGGAAACCACCGTTGCATCAACAGGCCGGCGGCCGTGAATTCCGAAGCGAGCGCCACCGCCCAATTGAGCCAGTACAGCACGGCGATGGTGAAGGCGGTGCCGGGGCCGATGAACCGCTTCGCATACAGGTGGAAGCTGCCGGCATACGGCATGGCCACCGACAGTTCGCCGAGACTGAGCATGATGAAATATACGAGCACGGAGCCGATGCCGTATGCGATGATCGCGCCAAGCGGCCCCGCCTGATGAATCGTGTAGCCGGAGCTCAGGAACAGGCCCGTGCCGATTACGCCGCCCAGCGAGATCATGGTCAGATGACGGGTCTCCATCTTGCGTTCGAGCCCGCCCTGCTCCCGTTCGACCGCGGTTTCGTCGCCGCTTCCGGACTGCATGGTCATTCGTTCCAACTCCTTGCCTGCCTCCGCATGTGCGCCATGGCCGGGCGCATCCATCATGACATTACACGGCATGTCTGAAGTCGGCCGGGACGAATCGGCACGAACGAATGGAAGAGTAAGAGCGCCATACGCCGTTGTACGGCACCCGATTGGTGAGGAATCCCGCCTTACACGACACCTCGGGCAATATGCGCGAGGCATTCCCATGCGGCGGGATTCGGCATACCGTCTGATGGATCAGAGAACCGCGATGGCGTCGATCTCAACAAGAGCGCCCTTCGGAATCATATTGTTGCCGAAGGCGACTCGTGCCGGCTTCACGGAGCCGATGAACGCCCGCGCATAAACGGCGTCGACCTCTTTGAAGTCCTCGACGTCCTTCAGGTAGATGGTGGCGCGGCATACATGTTCGATGCCGGTTCCGGCGGTGTCGAGAATGTGCTTGATGTTCTTCAGGGCCTGTGCTGCCTGCTCGCCCGCGGTGTCACCCGCCAGTTCGCCAGTGGTCGGATCGATGCCCAACTGACCGGAGACGAATACGAATCCATTGGCCTTGACCGCCTGACTGTATGCTCCCAAGGCGGCAGGCGCTTCGGAAGTCGCCACCGCTTCCATCTTCTCGCTCATATTTTCTCTCCTTTGAACGCACACCGTTGCACGGCGAACGCGAGTGGGCTTGATGGGGATCGAACCCACGACCTTCTGTTCCGGAGACAGACGCTCTATCCACTGAGCTACAAACCCGTGCGTCACCCTACTTTACACGCTCTTTTCCGCAATATGCGCAATCGTGAGCAAATTCCGTTGAAAAAAACCTGTGATTCGGCCGAAAAACATTACGTTCTCGCCGTTTTCCAAGAATGTCGACATTACACTGGGGCTATGGGAGAGCATATGAACGATTTCGAGTACACGCGCCGTTTCTTCTGCCGCGCGATGCCCACCGAATTGGATGACGGGGACAATCCCACTCTGATCGTGCAAAGCTATTACGTGCACGAAGGCGGCTACGCGCTGCGCGTACGGCTGAAGACGCGTTCCGTGCGTCTTGACATGTCGCCCGACGTTCAACCGTTGCAGATTCTGGAACGGTATCGCGACGACTTTCGTTCCGGCTCAATCAGCGTGAAGGGTCCTTCCGTCGGCGGCACGCGTTATGAAGCCAGCCGCGACATCGACGCCCGCATCGCCGGCGAACTGATCCGTCGTGGCGGCGAGGTGACCATCAAGAACCGGTTCAGCGATTGGATCGACGAGGATGGCTGGAACATCGACGTATTCGGCGGGGCCAACGCTCCCCTGATCATCGCCGAAGCGCAACGCATCGGACCGGTCACGAACCTGGTGATTCCGAAATTCTGCACCACCGAAATCACCGATCAGCCCCGCTTCAGCAACGAGGGACTGGCCGCGAAGCCATACTCGCTGTGGCAGTCGGAGTTCGAGCGGGAACTGGAGGCGCAGGGGCCCCGGTTCCTTGAACTGTTCGGCAAGAACCGCATGGAATAGCGGTCCGACCGCCATTGAGCGCCGGTCGCGATCAGTACGATCAGTACATGAGCGTGGCCAGACGGCGCCGCGCACGCTTCAGACGCTCATCGGATGGTTCCGGAATGGTGAAATATTCAAGCAGACGCTGGCGTACCGGCTCGATATCGGCCTTGTGTCCGGCGGCCACGAAATCCAGCAGACGATCGAAGGCGTCCTGAATCTGGCCGCCGATCATGTCGATGTCGGCCACGGCAAGCTGCGCATCCACATCATTCGGATGCTCGGCGGCCGCAGCACGCACCTCACGCACGTTGGCGGAGCCGGAACGGGCCAGCAGCAGCGCCTTCGCACGTTCGCGAGCCGCGCGGGAGTCGTTCGGATCGGATTCCAGCACCTTTCCGTATGCGGCCGCTGCACCTGCATAATCGCCTTGCTGGGCCAACATGTAGGCCTCCTGATGTTCCGGCGGTATCTGGTCCTGGGCGGAAGCGGAATTGGCCGCATCGGAATCCGGATCGCCCGAATACGGCACGGAACCGGTCACACCGGCCTGCTGGGCCGCAGCGATCAGCTTCGGCACCACGACTTCGGTGATCTGCTGCAGCTCCTCATCGGACGGCAGGCCCTGCAGAATTGGCATCGGACGACCGCCGATCAGTGCGAAAAGCGCCGGCGCTCCCTGCACTTGGAAGGCCTGCGCAATCGAAGGATTGGATGCGATGTCGATACGGGACAACTGGATCTGGCCGTTGAGCTGGTTCACGGCATCGCCCAGTTTGCGGGCCATGTCGAACAGACGGTCGTCGGTCGGCACCCACAGCAATAGCAGAATCGGGAACGTGGTCGAAGTCTGCACCATGGCCTGGAACGTGCCCTCCGTGGTGTCGATCACGTAGCCGCCCGCAGCCGGAGCACCGCCGGCCTGCCCGGGCTCGGCCTTCACCTGATGCTTAAGCGCCTCCAAATCAACGGCTCCAGCCAATGAAACTCCCGGATTGAACGGCCTTTGTTCTGCCATGATGCCTCCCAAGACACAAAAATCGTTGCTGGCACCCACTATAGGTACCAGCAACGATTTCAACGTCCGGGGGTAGGGCCGTTTTCAGTTCCGGCCCGTCATGGCATCGTTCAGAGCGCTTCGACCTTGATGGGCTGGCGTTCCGAGCCCACGGCGGTAACCTGCTTGCCCGTGTTCGCCTTCGGAATATACAGCGCCACGACGTTCACATATGTGGTCTTCATGATGCTGGTGGCCTTGCCGTCGCCGAACAACGCCTTTTCGGCGTCGGAGGCCGGCTGCGATTCGCGGCCTTCGCCGGCGGAACGCGTCCATTCGGAATTGATCTGAGCCACCACCAGGTCGCCGCCGTCGGAGGAGCGCATCACGCATATCGCGTCGTCCACCGGGGTGAAAGTCTGTTCCTGGGTGCCCTTGTTGAGTTCCATGGCTTTCTGCACCTGATCGGTCAGTTCCGATAGCTTCGTGCGCAGATCATCGTCGGCGAACTGCGAGGCATACTTGCTGTTCGCGCCATGCTGCAACACGTCGGCGTATTCTTTGACCGCTTCCTTCGGCGTCATCAGCAGACCGGAATCCTTGTCGGTGCCCTGCTGGCTGCCGAGGCTCGCGATCTCGAACTTCGGCATCTTCACACCGGAGAACAGACGCGCCACACCCCACAGCTTGTAGTTCTGATGCGCGGAATCCTGCTTGAGCACCAGAAGACGCTTGGACTGCTGGTCCTCGGTGGTGGTGGTGATGGAGAACACCGTACGCGGCCAGCCGCTCTCGGTGGAGATGACGGTCTGCGCCAAATCGGTCGGAATGGTGGTCTTGCGGTCCAGATTGTCGGTGGCACGCGCCACTTCAAGCTCGCTGGTGCGAATGGTCAGTTCCGGGCCTGACAGGATCGTGCCGAGTTCATCGGTATTGCGATCCTGATTGTACTGGTCGAGTGTTTTGAGGATCTGCGTACGGATCTTCTTTTCCTGTTCCGCAGTCAGATTCGGTGCCGCGGAGGACGACGACGTGGACGACGACGCTTTCGGCAACTGGCCTTCGCAGCCGCCCATGCCGATCATCAGTCCGACGGCGAGTACGGCCGCCGCGATTTTGCTGAAACGCTTACTCATCACTTGGCCTCTTCCGTTTGATCGTTGCCGACGGCACCGTCGTCGGTATTCGACTGTACCTGCTCCTGCGCGAGTCGCGCGAAATACGCCTGCAGCTCATCCGCCGAAATTACGGAAGTAGCCTCGCCGTCACTGTTGCCGGCGGTATCCGTGGTTGCGCCGCCATCGGACGGCACGGCGTTCGCCTGCTGATCGGCGACCAGATTGCGCGCCGCCGGATCGATGATGGTCGGCTGCTGATCGTCTGGTTCCTGAGCGCGTGCGCCGGAACGATGCGACGCATGGCGACGGCGCTTGCGCTTGGCCGTCGAGGCCTTTTCATTACGGGAGGCGCTGGTTTCGGCGTTCTTCACCCATGTCGACACCGCTTCGCTGTCGCCCTGTTCGGAGCCGACGCCGGCAACGGCCGCAGCCGCCCGATGACGGCGCTTGTGCGGAGGCATGGCGAAGACCGAGGCGGCAAGTATCGCCAGAATCACGAACAATCCGCCCGCAAAATACAACGGCATGGCGAAATCGGGAAGCGTCTGTCTGGTCCAATCCAATGAAACGGTGGCGTTCTTCGCATCACCGAAATCAATCAGTGCAACGGCATTGGTTCCGTCATCGGTCGAAGTGCCCTTGATTTGCAGATTGGCGGTTCCGTTTCCGCATGAGGTCTTCGTCCACATATCGGAGTCCTGCACCGCCACCTGGTTGTCGGATTGGTCCGCGGTTCCCTGGGCCGCGGCCTTTTGCGTGGATAGCGCGGACCAATCGGACAGTCCGGTGATACGCGTGTATGGCGTGCCTGCAGTCCAGCCGGCGACATCGCGGGCCGACCCGATGACGATGCATACGTTCGCGGATGCATCCGAGGCCTTTGCCGTGATGTTCACGCGCTTGTCGATCAGGGAAAGCACACCGGGATCGGTTACGACATAGCGTGAACCGTTCACCGCCGAACTGGCGGTGATCCGCGCGCTCGGCTTCCACATGGTGGCGTTCAATACGCCGAGAACGATGCACGCGACGGCGAGCAAACCAAGAATGGGCGTAACGATGCCACGCATGATCTTGGCATGGCGCGTGGGGCCTGCCTTGACCTGCGGCTGTTCTTGTTCTTCTTGCGGTAAAGTCATAGCACCAACCATTCTACAGTCTCCCCATATAAAGCCCCCTGAACCGAGGAAAATCAAGGTTTGCCGGTATGGTTGAACCCATGCGCAGAACTACTTTCCTGAAAGCCGCCGCAGCAGCCTGCACCATGATCATGTGCCTGGGCGTCTCGGCCTGCGGTAACGGCTCCGATTCGAAGGCTTCCTCCTCTTCATCCGCCTCGTCATCCGCGTCTTCCTCCAGCTCATCATCGACCAAAATGCATCAGATCGCGGGCGTGACCGCCACCGGCGAGCTCGGCAAGAAGCCGACCGTCGCCTTCAAAACCCCGATGACCGTCGAGAACAACAGCTATGCCATCCTGCAGAAGGGTGACGGCGCTGCGATCGAAGACGGCGACCGCGTATGCTCGCAGGGCATCGCCATCAATGTAAAGGACGGCTCGGAACTTATGAGCACGTGGGAGAAGAACACTCCGGATTGCTCCACCGTGGTCTCCTCCGACACCAGCCAGATGACCGCGGCCTACTACAATCTGATCAAGGGCCAGAAGCTCAACTCCACCATCGCCATCGGCGTCAATGATTCGAATTCCTCGGGCACCTCGTATCTGATGGTGCTCACCTTCGTGTCCAAATCGAAGGATCTGACGAAGGCCGAAGGTACCAAGGTCATGGATGTGCCGTCCGACCTGCCGAAGGTGACGCTCGACAAGGACGGCAAGCCGTCAATCGACATGAACGGCTACAAGGGCTCCGATTCGCTGGTGTCGCAGGACCTGATCAAGGGCAACGGCGCGGAGGTCAAGGACACGCAGACCGTTGTGGCGAATTACACCGGCTGGCTGCTTGACGGCACCCAGTTCGATTCCTCCTGGGACCGTGGCGAATCCAGCTCCTTCTCGCTGGACAGCGTAATCAAGGGATGGAAGCAAGGTCTGGCAGGCCATACCGTAGGCTCGCAGGTGCTGCTGGTCGTGCCGCCGGATCTCGGCTATGGGAACAAGAAGCAAAGCTCCATTCCGGCCAACTCCACGCTGGTGTTCGTGGTCGACATCCTCGCCGCGTACTGATCCGCCGTTCAGGCGCATCATCCGATAGTGGGGGCCTTCCCGTTTTGCCAGGAAGGCCCCCACTCGTTATCTACGCACTCCGCTCACATGTGCCCCTATCCCATACATATTCCCGGCATAAATCGAATTCCCTCGATTCCTGATATGGAACCTGACACTTATCCTGAGAGCTCCCTAGTCGTCGACGCTCAGCATACCTTCACGCATCGTGTAGATATGGTCGGCGATCTGGTTGAGCTCGTCGCTATGGTGGGATGCGATGATGACGGTATTGCCCTTGTCGCGTTGATGCCGCATCTCCGCAAGGAACATCGCCACCGATTCCTGATCCAATCCGTTCGTCGGCTCATCCAGCACAATCAGATGCTGATGCTCCATCAGCGCCTGTACGATGGCCAGTTTCTGACGCATGCCCAGCGAATACGATTTCACCGTGCTGTCGGCATGCTCCAACAGGTCGAACAGTCTCAACAGCCGTTCCGTTTCCTCCGGGTCGAAATCCCTGTTGATGCCGGCCAGATACTTCAGATTCTGCATACCGGTCTCCTGCAACACGAACCCTGGATTCTCGATGATCACGCCCACGGAATCCGGCAGTTTCCGGTTGAATTCCACCGTTTCGCCATTGATGGTCACCGTACCCGCATCAAGCCGGATAAACCCGCAGATCGCACGAAGCAGCATGGTCTTGCCTGACCCGTTCGGCCCTACCACGCCATAGATCCGCCCACGCTCGAAACCTACGCTCACATCACGCAGCACGGCCTTGCCCTTGATGGTTTTCGACACGTGATCAAGATCGACATACATGATTGCTCTCCTTACGAGATGAATGATTCAAATGATTTCCAGCCGATTGAACAGCACGTAATTGGCCGCGACCAGCACAATGGTCAGAATGCCCAGCACCACACCCCAATTCGGCACAAGCAGTGAGGATTTCACAAGCCAACGCATCACCGGCGTGCAAGACAACGGCGCAAGGACCATCATCGACGCCGCAAGATAGCCATAGGCGCGATTCCCACCGAGATAGCCAAGATTGATGGTCAGAACCAGCACCAACAACGTCCACCCCGCGCACGCGGCACCAAGCGCCAACGGCGCACGCGACGCACATACACCATCGTCTCGGGAACGCTGAGGTACGTCGAAGGCTGTTCCAGCAGCAGCGCCACACCGAACACCATGAATCCGATGGCATACATGTTGCCTTCCAAATGGGAGGACGCCAGGTCAAAATCAGGAACGCGGAACATACCCATGAAGACCCGGTAATCCTGACCGCTCGTATAGAAGCGGTACATCATCACCGCGTATACAAGTGCAAGCATCAGGCGGATGCCGTTGCCTTCGCGCACTATCTGGACGATCCGCTTCCAAGCCATCATGACAGCCCCAATCTGTCGCTACGGTTGAACGCGACCACGTTTGCCAGCGCCATGAGCATGCAATAGCCGATGAAAGGCGCAATCTGCCGAACAAACACCACCGCCAGGGAATCGCCGATTGGATACCAGAAGTAGAAGGCGTATCGGGTCAGGTCGCCGGGCATCGGCTTCAGACAGAAATCGGCGATGATGGGTATGGCGATGACTGGCGGCAGAATCTGCCCCCACGCTATACCCAGGTTCATCAACAGCCATACCAGCAGTGCGACCGATGCATTCATCATGAGCAGTTGCGGCAGCATGATCGTGCATAACGACCATTGCCCAAGATCGTTCATGCCCTCTTTGAGCATATTCGCCACGACAAAAAGACCCCAAGCGGCTACGGACACGGCACCTGAAACGAATACCAGCCAGAAGGCGTTCAGATGGAATTCATCTCGCGGGTTCCGACGCACCCGCTCGAACGCGCCGAAACGCGCGCAACCCATGCAGAACAATATGAGATTCGCAGGCAGAACCACACGCTCCGCAATCTCCACCATGCAACCCCGGTACAACACCGGCAACGGCATGGACTGCTGCAGCACCGACAGATAGTATGCCGATCCGCAGGCCGCCGCAATCCACATGAGACGTCTCGAACGCACGGAAACACGCCTGATCGGCACAAACAGGTCGTTAATCATGGCGTTTCCTTTGCAACCAGCACAATGCGGCGACCATCGCCGGAAGGCCGACCAGAGTCATGGCGATGCCGATAAGATTCGCAACGTTGGCTCCGGGTGTTTCGAAGCCATCAAGGCCGAGATAAAGGATAGGATTCAGCTCCTCCACATGGCTTGAGAAAGGACATATGGAGGGAAGCTGGATTATCCCCGGAAGCATCCACCACAGCAGCAGGAAGGCGACCGGCACCAGCACTTCCACGTTCCGATGCCTCACAAACGGCGAAATAGCAACGGCCATGCATGCGAACAAGCCTGACAGCACCGTCATCAGCAGACCGGCAACAGCTATACATAGCAACTGGTTGAACCGGTATATCGGATAGATCCAGCCTTCAGACGAAATCAGAATGAATTGGAAGCTCGCTACATCGACGTCCGTGCTTTCCACCCCATCGATGAATGAGAGATGAGGGTTCCCGGCAGCGGCGAGAAGAACACTCATGACGTAGGGAAGCGCTCCTCCAAGAGCTCCCAAGAGAAAGCCCGAGCACAAAGAGGTACGTTCCACGACGCCGTAGCTTGAACGAGCTTGCAGGAACGTCAATCTGCCGCTGCGACGCTCCACGGCCAGCGTGCTTCCTCCGGCCAACGCAGCCAGGAATGGGAACAGAAACTGATATAGCGTGGTCCCGCTGCCATATGTCGAGAACAATAATGTCTCGTCCAAAAACGTCGGCTGATGATATGGCAGCCTGTATCCCGCATACCGCATCGTCCACCACTGGAACACGGCCATGAATACCGCCAGCGCCAACACCAGCAGGAAACGGATGCTCAATAACCCGCGTCTGATCTGCCCACGAAGCAAAGCACCATTGACCATTCTCACACAACCTTCTCCAACGATTCGACGGTTGGAGGTGCAAACATCATGCACCTCCAACAATCGACTTCAGACAGAATCCGGGCTCCAAACGCCCCAGGCCTGAGTCGCAATCACTGTACTTAGCCGTATTCTGCAGTCTGAGATGAATCTGGCACGGCTTATATCCATTATTTTCAAAAGTATATTGACCGTTCTTCCTATAATTGGCCAGTAGGTGGCACGGAATACCCTAACGGCTTCAGCTGTGCATCAATCGGTCAAGCGGCATGTAGTCGACCACTCGCCATCGAATGGAACTGATCAGCGATGAGGTTCAACTCATCACGGTGATGCGAGGCGATGATTACGGTCTTCCCCTGTTCACGCTGACGCCGCATCTCCTCCAGGAACACGCCCACCGACTGTTCGTCCAAACCATTGGTCGGTTCGTCCAACAGAATCAGATTCTGATGCTCCATCAGCGCCTGCACAATGGCCAGCTTCTGACGCATGCCCAGCGAATATGATTTCATTTTTTCGTCGGCGTGCTCCCACAACCCAAATTCTTTCAATAGTCGTTCCGTCTCATCAGAATCGAAATCCTTGTTGATGCCGGCCAAGTATTTCAGGTTCTGCATACCCGTCTCCGACAGCACGAAACCTGGGTTCTCGATGATTACTCCCACGGAATCAGGCAGTTTCCGGTTGAATTCGACCGACTTGCCGTTCATGCTCACCGTGCCCGTATCCACATGGATGAATCCACAGATTGCGCGCAGCAGCATGGTCTTGCCCGACCCGTTCGGACCGACCACCCCATAAATCCGACCACGCTCGAAACCCGTGTTGACTTCGCACAGCACCTGCTTGCCTTTGATGGTTTTCGATACATTCTCGATGGTGACGTACATAGTTCCTCCTTGTTATGTTCGAGGTGGTTAGATAATTTCCAAACGCTTGAATAGTGCATAATTCGCCACGACCAATGCAATAGTCATAACCAACAACACAGCAATCCAACGCGGTTGGCCGAACGACACCGAAGCACCGACCAGCCAGCGCATCAACGGCACATACGACAACGGCACAAGATACGACACCATCGCTGCAAGATATCCGAATGCACGGTTCCCGCCGAGATAGCCAAGATTGACGGTCAACAGCAACGCCATCACCGTCCATCCCGCACACACCGCACCAGCCGTAAGCGATGCACTGTGTTCTTTCACTATGGCCAAGGCCACTGCCAATTGCAGCCCGGCATATGCCAGACAGTACGCAGACAGAACCATGCAATAGCTCACGAACCTCGACCATCCGCGACGACGGCGCACATACACCATTGTCTCGGGAATGCTCAGATACTTCGACGGTTGCTCCAGCGGCAGCACCACACCGAACACCATGAAACAGATGGCATACAAGTTGCTCATGAGACTGGAGCCCGAAGCAGCGTCGGGCATACGAAACATGCCGATGAAGATTCCGCGGTCCTGTCCGCTCGTATAAAAGCGGTACGTCAACACAGCATAGATGGACACCAGCACCAACCTTGTGCCAGTGCCACCACGCAATGTTTGGAGGACTCGTTTCCATACCATCATGACATCCTCAAACGATCACGACAGTTGAACACCGCGATATTGGCGATGCCCATGAGCAGGCAATAACCGATGAACGGCACTACTTGCTGGATGAACACCAACGTCAGGGAATCACCAATCGGATACCAGAAATAGAAAACATATCTGGTCAGGTCGCCAGGCATCAGTTTCAGACAGAAATCGGCAATGATGGGAATGGCAATGGCTGGCGGCAAAATTTGTCCCCATGCTATGCCCAGATTCATCAGTAACCAAACGAACAACGTGACCGATGCGTTCATCATGAGTAACTGCAACAACATGATGGCACATAACGTCCACTCCTGTGGAGTGCTGACACTTTCTCTCAGCACACCTGCCACCACAAACAACACCGACACAGGAAGTGCCGTGACGAATGTCGAGAATACCAGCCACCGAGTATTCAGACGGAATTCGTCAACCGGATTGCGACGGACACGTTCGAAGGAATCGAACCGCGCAGCCCCCATGCAGAATAGTACGAGGCACGCCGGCAGCATCGTTCGCTCCGCAACCTCTACCATGAATCCGTAGTACATGGTATTCAAAGGAAATGGTTTGCACGCGATTAAGACAATATACGCCACACCACAAGCCAAGCCGAACCTCATAAGATTCTTCACGCGTCTAGAAACGCGGCCGAGAGGCACAAACAATTCGCTACTCATGGAATTTCCTTTGCAACCAGCACAGCATAACAACGATTAGGGGAAGACCTGTCAGTGTCACAGCGACTCCTATAAGGTTGGACAGCGTCGAACCTGACGCGGTAAATCCATTGACCTGCAAATAGAGAATCGGATTGATGTCCTCCGCATGGCCAGGATGAGGAACCAGTACCGGAAAAGCCCACCATAACAACAGGAAAGCGGTAGGAACCAATACCTCAACATACTTATGTGTCATAAAAGGTGATGACGCTATGGCAAGGCAAGTGAATAATCCCGAAAGAACAGCAACCAACAAACCGACAGTTGCAATGCACAGTACTTGATTGTATCTGTAGATCGGATAGACCCATCCTTCCGACCAAACAAGAATATATTGGGAGCTGGCGGCTTTCGCATCAGAATTCATCACGCCATCAATGAACGACAAATGTGGATTCCGAATCGCGCAAAATATAATACTGGTAAGAAAGGGAAGCACACCGCCAAACGCCCCCAGCAGAAAACCCGAGCATAAAGATGTGCGCTCCACAACACCATAATTTAAGCGAGCTTCCAGTAATTCCAGCCGATGACTCTGCTTTTCCGTAGCTAATACACTGCCACCAACCAATGCAGCTAAAAACGGAAAAAGAAAAAGATATAACGCCGTACCACTGCCATCAGGCGAAAACAGCAGCACCTCATCCAAAAATGTAGACTCATGATCATGTATTCTGTATCCCAAATGCCTTATCGACCACCATTGAAAGCCGACGATAAAAAGCGATAACGCAACAACGACCAGGCAACGTACGTTACGTAATCCGCTTTTAATCTGAGCACGCAGCAATCCAATATTCACCATCGCAAATCTCCTACACAGATGAAGGTGCTCCGGCTGAACCTTATAGATTCAGTCAGAACACCTTTTTGCAACATCAAACTGAATCAGGACTCCACACGCCTTGGGCAAAAGTTGTTCCAGCATAGGAACCAGCATTCTGCAGACGAAGATGAATCTGACGAGGCTTGTAGCCATTCCACTCGTATGCATACTGGCTGATGAATCGCTCTTGCCCAGTCGTAAACTGCACCGTGTCGGAGCCAACATCACCATTGCTAAAAGATAATGCCCATGCGCGGATGAGGTGGTTACCCGTAACACTGTTTGCTTTGATATACGCTGAAGAGGCATCCTGCTTTTGCCTATTAGGCGTATCATATGTCTGCCAACCCTTCATGTACGCACTCCATGCGGTATCGCCATGATTGTTGGCCATGGCAGGAGCCGCGAAACAGCACATAGAGGCAACAGCAGCGAGAATAGCCACACAGCATCTCATCATTCCGCTCATACGTAATGATTTCATCACTGAAACCTTTCTTCTGCAATGATTCGCAAAGCGGATGCCTTGCAGGTTCCAATGTAGGAAGACCGTAATGGAAAGCATAGGCTGTCTGCAGATAACTGCAGGGAAAACCACTGTTCCATGAAACGTCCGAGCGGCAACCTCGAGCGACGCGATACACTGCAACCATGGCATTCAGGGGGAATACGAACATTCGCAGCATACGCATCGGCGTGCTTGACAATGATGCCTGCGCATTGAATTACATCATGCTGATGCTCAAGCAGCTCAACAACCGAAACGGCATGACGCTGGCCCCATGGACCACTACCTTTCCGGCACGTGCACTGCAGGAATGCCAGCATGGCATGCAACATACAGATATTCTACTGCTCGACATGGCTCTGAACGGCATCACCGGCCCACAGGTCGCGCAATCGATCCACCACATCTCACCGACCACGGCGATCATCGGAATGACCTCGTATGAGCCGGAACTCTACCAGACAGAAGCATTGAAGGCCGGCATCACGACGATATTGGACAAGACGACGCTTGCCGACAATCTTCCCAAAGCGATCATCGACGCATTGGTCGCTCCCCCAGAGTCACTGGAGTCCGAATACGAATCATCCAGCGCACAAGCGCCTTTGCCAAAACTCACTGATGCCGAGCAACGCATCCTTACGCTCAGCGCCTCGGGCCTGAACGCCAAACAAATCGCAACCCGCCTTAGCATTTCCGCCGACACCGTTTTCTCACACCGGCGTAATATCAAGACAAAATTCCATATTTCCGACTGGTATGACGTCATCGCACGGAGCCAACAGCTACATATCATCTGAACCTATTGCAATGATTGCGGTACCAGCGATAACGCACAGTTCACTCTCAAGGAAGAGGACGATGACGGCACACATCTCTATGCTCCGACGACTCCCGCATGCCATGCCACGCACAGCACTTGCCGCATGCACATGCGTGCTCGCCATTGCGGCGACCGTCAATATAGGCGTTGATTGGGCGATCGACGACTCAGAATGGGCACGATACTTATGCTGCGGCCTCGTCACCACAGTCGCCGCCATATGGTTCACATACAAACCACAACAAGGTAGCTACGTGATCATCGCCGTGGCCGTAGGCGATTTCCTAATCGGAGGTACGGCGTTTGCGCCCATGCTGATTCTGGCACTGCTTGCCACCGGAAGTATCGGCTATACAAGTCTTGTGGAAGGGGTTCTGTCCGGTATCGCATTGCTTGCGGCCGTGTTCTTCTCGCCGTATACGGTTGCGTTCCCCGTCATTGACAACAGTCTGCTCTCGTTCCCCTGTCTTGTCGCTCTGACTTTAAGCATCAGTGCGCTGATCCGCAGGAACGGGGAACGGCAACGCCAATTGCAACGGGAGCAAACACTGCTTGCCAACGCCGGAATCGCGCAACGTTTGCACGACTATACAACAAACGATCTGAGCGACATCGCTATGATGGCCGATCACCAGCTCGCAATATGCGACAGCGAGCAGCGGGAAGCATGGTCCAGCGTCAAAAACCTTGCCCTTGATGCACTGACGCATACCCGAAAGGCCATTCGCACGCTTGAAAGCGACAAGACAACCGTCAAGCAGTACAACGGCACAAAGACGGATGACCGCCATCAGAACCAGTTCGTCTCCCCGCGGCACGGCAACGACACGCCAATGCAGGTCTCCGGGGCCACCGGAATCGACAAGCTCGGCGAGCTTAACGAGCTCATAGCCACCTGCCGGAGCAATCTGGCGGCAAACGGCTACACAGGCGAGGTAATTCGTTTCGGTACGGAACCGACGCAGCTGGGCGACGCGACGGCAACACTTGTTATCGGTCTCGTCCGCGAACTGTTCGGCAACATCGCCAAACATGCCCGGGCATATGCCGACTATACCATGCTGATCAGTTGGACCGACGCCGCTTTCGTGATCGAGCTTTCCGACGTTCCGAAACCGAGTGCCGATGCCGGTCTGCGGTCCGGCCTGGAACGATACCGTCGGACCATCGAGTCGATGCAGGGGCAATGGAACGTCGAGAGCGCGGACGACCATTGGAGCATCCATGCAGAGGTTCCGTATCGGCGCACAATCTGTTGACACCCATAGAACACGATTGAGAAAGTCCTGGAAGTCGCCCGACACTCAAACTGGGCCAATTGCCCCAATCTACCGACGCTTACGGGGCGCTCACCGTCGGTGGTTTGAGAACGCCGGCTTGGGATTGGGGAAACTTCCCGGAATCTTTGTCAGAACAGACGCAGGGAGTCGTCCTCCACGCCCTTCATCTCCTCGTAATCGAGAATCAGGCAGCGGAAGCCACGGTCCTCGGCGAGTACGCGGGCCTGCGGGGTGATGGTCTGCGCGGCGAAGATGCCGCGGACCGGAGCAAGCAGCGGATCGCGGTTGAGCAGTTCGCAATATCTGGTGAGCTGCTCGACGCCGTCGATACCGCCGTTGCGTTTGATCTCGATGGCCACATGCGTGCCTTCGGCGTCGGTGGCCATGATGTCGACCGGGCCGATGGCGGTCGGATATTCACGACGCACGAGCTTCGCTCCCTTGCCGATACGTTCGATCTGTTCGGCCAGATAGCGTTGCAGATGATCCTCGACGCCATCCTTGGTAAGTCCCGGGTCTTCGCCCAGATCGTAGGATTCGTCGGAATAGATGTGCTGCAACGTCACCTCGAGCACGTCGTTCGATTTGTCGGCCGAGGCTCGGATGACTTTCTGTGGCACGGCGGTGTCGACGTCATCGTCGGCATTGTCGGGCGTGATGTCCTTGATGGTGCAGGGCGCGGCCATCCAGTTCAGCGGCTTGTAGGAGCCGAGTTCGGAGAAGATCAGCAGGCTGTTGTCCGCCTTGATCAGCAGCACGCGTTTGGCGAGCGGCAGGAAGGCGTTCAGTCGTCCGGAATATTCGGCGGAGCAGTCAGCAACAATAATTCGCACGAGGCACTACCCTACCATGACCGGATGTGGGCGAGCGGGATCCCGCATACGCAAAGCGGCCTCCCGCCTCGATTGAGGAGGAAGGCCGCTTGCAATCACGCTGCCTGGAAGGGATTACTCGGCGCGCTTGACGTCACGTCCACGCTCGACCGCAACGGTGAGCTTGTTCGAGTCGAAGGAGATGAAGCCGTCGGTCACTTCGAAGGAGTGACGTTCGCCTTCCGGATCCACCACTACGATGGTTCCTTCCTTGATCACGGTCAGCACAGGCTCGTGGTCGGGCAGGATGCCCATTCCGCCCTCAGAGGCCGGAATGGTAACGGACTTCGCCGTACCGTGCCACACGGGGTGGTCGGCGGCGACGATGTTCACCTGCATGATCGATCCGGCCATCACGCACCGAATTCCTTCTGCATGTCGTGCCACTTCTTCTCGAGATCCTCGATGCCGCCGATGCCGGAGAACGCCTGCTCCGGAACGTCGTCATACACACCGTCGCAGATGCGGGTGAAGGCTTCGATGGTCTCGTCAGCCGGCACGTAGGAGCCCGGACGACCGGTGAACTTTTCGGCGACGTAGAAGTTCTGGCCAAGGAACTGCTCGATCTTACGGGCGCGGTTCACGGTGGTCTTGTCTTCTTCGCCGAGCTCGTCGATGCCGATCAGGGCGATGATGTCCTGCAGCTCCTTGTTACGCTGCAGAATCGCCTTGACGCGGTTCGCGCAGTCGTAGTGGGCCTGGCCCACGTAACGCGGATCGAGGATTCGCGAGGTGGAGCTCAGCGGGTCCACTGCCGGATAGATGCCCTTGGAGGCGATGTCACGGGACAGCTCGGTGGTTGCATCCAGATGGGCGAAGGTCGTTGCAGGGGCCGGGTCGGTGTAATCATCGGCCGGCACGTAGATGGCCTGCAGCGAGGTGATGGAGTGGCCGCGGGTCGACGTGATTCGCTCCTGCAGCGAGCCCATCTCATCGGCCAGGTTCGGCTGGTAGCCCACTGCGGACGGCATACGGCCGAGCAGGGTGGACACCTCGGAACCAGCCTGGGTGAAGCGGAAGATGTTGTCGATGAACAGCAGCACGTCCTGGTTCTGCACGTCACGGAAGTACTCCGCCATGGTCAGTGCGGTCAGCGGCACACGCAGACGGGTGCCCGGCTGCTCATCCATCTGGCCGAAGACCAGTGCGGTCTTCTCGAGCACGCCGGCCTCGTCCATTTCGCCGATCAGATCATTGCCCTCACGGGTACGCTCGCCGACGCCGGCGAACACGGACACACCGCCGTGGTTCTGGGCGACTCGCTGGATCATTTCCTGGATCAGCACGGTCTTGCCCACGCCTGCGCCACCGAACAGACCGATCTTGCCGCCCTGCACGTACGGGGTCAGCAGGTCGATGACCTTGATGCCGGTCTCGAACATCTGGGTCTTGGACTCCAGCTGGTCGAATGCCGGCGGGTTGCGGTGGATCGGCCAGCGCTCGGACACGGTGATGGTCTCGTCGGCCTTCTTGTTGAGGATGTTGCCGGACACGTCGAACACGTGGCCCTTGGTGACGTCACCGACCGGCACGGAGATCGGACCGCCGGTGTCGTGTACGGTGGCGCCGCGCACCAGGCCATCGGTCGGCTTGAGTGCCACGGTACGCACGGTGGAGTCGCCGAGGTGCTGTTCGACCTCGAGGGTGATCTTGTGCGTGGTCTCGCCTTCTTCGTGAGCGCCGGTGTTGGTCAGCTCAACGGTAAGTGCGTTGTAAATGTCGGGCAGGTGGCCCACCGGGAATTCGACGTCGATGACCGAGCCCTGGATGCGCGTAACGCGTCCAGCGGTCGGCTCTGCAGCCGTCTCGGGAGCCGCTGTGGTCTGATTGTCAGCCATATGCGTTCCTACTCTTCCTTCTTATTCAGCGCGTCGGCGCTGCCGATGATTTCGGTAAGTTCCTGGGTAATCGAAGCCTGGCGGGAAGCGTTGAGCTTGCGGGTCAGGTCGTCGATCAGGCTGCGGGCGTTGTCTGTGGCCGTATGCATGGCGTTCTGTCGGCTTGCAGTCTCGGATGCCGCCGCGGTGAGCAGGCATTCATGGATGCGGGACTGAATGTACTTCGGCAGGATCGCGTCAAGTACTTCGTCGACGTTCGGTTCGAACGCATAGAGCGGGGTCGCGGCGTCGGCATCGGATTCGGACACAGGACCGGAGTCCTGCTGTTCCGGAAGCACGAGCTCAACGGGCAGCATACGCAGCACACGCACCTTCTGAACCACCATATTCACGAATTCGGTGAACACGATGTAGAGTTCGGAAACCCCACCCTGGTCCGCCGGCTTCATATAGGCGTCCATCAGTGCCTTCGAGATGGATTCTGCGACTTCCACGCCGGGCTGGTCGGTATCGCCCTCCCAAGTACCGGCAACATCACGGTTGCGGTACTTGTAGTACGTCACACCGCGGCGACCATACACATACAGTTCCGGCTGCTTGCCTGCCGCGTCGAGGCGGGCGAGCAGCGATTCCGTTTCGCGGATGATCGAGGAGGTGTACGGGCCTGCCATACCACGGTCCGAGGTGAGGGCGAGGACAGCCACGCGAGGGTTGTCCTCGTCCTTCTTCACGATCGGATGATCGATATGGGTGTGCGCCACCAGCGCTTGCACGGCGTCGAAAATCGCATCGGTATACGGCTTCGCGTTCAGGGCCACGTCACGTGCCTTGGCGATATACGAAGACGCGATCATCTCCTGCGCGTTGAAGATTTTCTCCAGCGACGCAGTGGAGGCGATCCTAGATTTCAATGCGAGTTGCGAGCCCATGAATCACTTCTCTCCTGCGACGATCTTTTCCTGCTCAACCGGAGTGGCGTTCTTGACGTCAGGCTTCTTCTCGACCAGCGGTTTGCCCGCGCTGGTCACGAAGGTCTCACGGAACGCTTCCACGGCCTTGTCGAGGGCTGCCTCGGTGTCGGCGGTGAAGTCTTCGGTCTCACGGATGGTCTTGAGGATATCGGTGTTGTGATCCAGATAATCCAGCATGGCCTTCTCGAACGGCAGCACGTCGCCCAACGGCAGGTCATCCATCTTGCCATGGGTGCCGGCCCACACGGAGACGACCTCCTGCTCCATCGAGTACGGGGAGAACTGAGGCTGCTTCAACAGCTCGGTCAGATGCGAACCACGGTTCAGCTGAGCCTTCGAAGCCGCATCCAGATCGGAGGCGAACATGGCGAAGGATTCCAGCGAACGGTACTGTGCCAGCGAAATCTTCAGCGTGCCGGAGACCTTCTTCAAAGCCTTGGTCTGGGCGGCGCCACCGACTCGAGACACGGAGATGCCGACGTCCACTGCAGGACGCTGGTTCGCGTTGAACAGGTCGGACTGCAGGAAGATCTGGCCATCCGTGATGGAGATGACGTTGGTCGGAATGTACGCGGACACGTCGTTCGCCTTGGTCTCGACGATCGGCAGACCGGTCATCGAGCCGCCGCCGAGGTCATCGGAAACCTTGGCGCAACGTTCGAGCAGACGGGAGTGCAGGTAGAACACATCGCCCGGGTAAGCCTCACGTCCCGGCGGGCGGCGCAGCAGCAGGGAGATCGAACGGTAGGCTTCGGCCTGCTTCGACAGATCGTCGAAAACGATGAGCACGTGCTTGCCGTTGTACATCCAGTGCTGTCCGATGGCGGAACCGGTGTACGGTGCGATGTACTTGAAGCCTGCGGAATCGGATGCCGGGGAGGCCACGATGGTGGTGTACTCCATGGCGCCGGCCTCTTCGAGGGACTGCTTCACCGATGCGATGGTGGAGCCCTTCTGGCCGATGGCGACGTAGATGCAACGGACCTGCTTCTTCGGATCGCCGGATTCCCAGTTACGCTTCTGGTTGATGATCGTATCGATTGCGATAGCGGTCTTACCGGTCTGGCGGTCGCCGATGATGAGCTGGCGCTGGCCACGGCCGATCGGCGTCATTGCGTCGATGGCCTTCAGGCCGGTGGACATAGGCTCGTCAACCGGATGACGATGCATAACGTCAGGTGCCTGGGCCTCGAGAATACGACGGCCTTCGGTCTTGATTTCGCCAAGACCGTCAATCGGGTTGCCTAGCGGGTCCACGACGCGGCCGAGATAGCCGTCGCCGACGGGCACGGAGAGCACTTCGCCGGTACGACGCACTTCCTGGCCCTCCTCGATACCTGCGAAATCGCCGAGGATAACCACACCGATCTCGCGGGCGTCAAGGTTGAACGCCAGGCCAAGCGTGCCGTCTTCGAAGGTCAGCAGCTCATTGGCCATGCAACCAGGCAGTCCCGTCACGTGCGCAATGCCGTCGCCAGCAGTCGCGACGTAACCGACCTCCTGGGTCGGCGTATCCGACGGCTTGTACGACTCGACGAAATCATCGAGCGCCTTGCGTATCGTGGTGGGATCAATGGTAAGTTCTGCCATGATCACTCCTTATTGTTGTTTTTAAATTCAGTCAAGTCTTGTTTCAGGCTTGTTCACCGTGCGGCGAACCGCGTCAGGCGGTTGCCTTCACCGTGCGCTGAAGATGCTGCAGTTGTGCGACCACCGTGTTGTCGGTGACCTCGTCGCCCACCTGGATGCGCATACCACCCATGACGGTCGGATCGACCACCGAGTTGATATGCACCGGATGGCCGGTCTTGGCCGAGTAGACGGCGACGAGCTTGTCGACCTGCTCATCGGTCAGCGGCTTTGCCGTGGTGACGGTGACCATGGACTCGCCCATATGGCGGGAGAGCTTGTTGATCAGCCACTGAATGGTCTGCAGATAGCGACGATTACGCAGATTGCAGGTCGCATGCTCCGCCAGACGCTTGGTCACCTGATTGAAGTCCGCATCGCCAATCAGGCTGTACAGCAGCTTGATGCGGGCTTCGGCGGGGACGGTTGCGTCATAGAGCTTGGATCGTACGACCGGAAGGTTGAGCAGTGCGGAATGCAGCTGGGCAAGTTCAATGGAAACCTGCAGCGTGGCATTGGTGTAATCCGCGTAGTACATCATGCCGTCAACGCCGAAATCCTCCACGGCGTTGGCGATGTCGGACACGCGGCTCCAACGGCGGGATACCAAATCGCTCATGATCTCCATCGTGAGCGGATGGGACTGTTCGCCGATCAGGGTCTTCAGCACTGCGACCTTGTCTTCGACAGGGCGCGACGGGTCGGTGAGGGCACGTTCAAGCTGGATGTTGTGGTCGAGCACGCTGGTGATCGTGAACAGCTCGTTCCCGATACGCCATGCATCTTCGCCGGAGCCACGCAGCTTGGGGGCCAGCGAGTCACGCGAAACGCGATCTGCGATGCGCGATGCCTCTCCTCGCATTGGTCACCTCCCTTTCTTGAAGGTCTTCAATCACTTCTTGTCGCTGTCCATGTCGGCGATCATCCGGTCAATCATCGACGACTGCACATCATCATTCTCGAGCTTGCTGCCCAGGATCTTGCCGGCCAGTGCCGTTGCCAGCACGCCGACCTCACCCTTCAGGCTGACCAGCGCCTGCTGCTGCTGAGATTCGATGGAGCGCTGGGCGGTGGCGGTGATCTGCGCGGCGTCGCTCTCGGCACGGGAGCGTGCGTCAGCGATGATGTGCGATGCCTCCGCACGTGCATCATCACGGATCTTGGAAGCCTCGACGCGGGCGGTGCTCAGCTGGGCCTCGTACTTCGCCTTGGCTTCATCGGCATCCTTCTGGGCCTGCTCGGCCTTGGCGATGCCACCCTCGATCTTCGCGGCGCGCTCATCGAACACGGCCTGGAACTTCGGCAGGAAGAACTTGTAGAAGAACACGGCGACGATGATCAGAATGACCAACGACCAGAAAATGTCGTAGCTTTTCGGAAGGAACAGTTCCATCTCGCTAGCTGCGGTCACCATAGTGTCTTCCTCCTTTCACGTTCGTTTGCGTCTTCGGTGTTACCTTGGGTCAAGGCTTACTTGATGAAGGCGAGCACGAAGCCGAGCAGTGCCAGCACCTCGACGAATGCCAGGCCCAGGAACATGAGGGTCTGCAGACGGCTACCGAGCTCAGGCTGACGGGCGGTGCCTTCGATGGTCTTGCCGATCAGGATGCCCAGACCGATGCCAGGGCCGATTGCGGCGAGGCCGTAGCCAACGACGTTCAGGTTGCCGGCAACCTCAGCGAGGGTAACGATATCCATGATTGTTTCCTTTCTGGTTATTGCTTAGCAAAGCAACACTTACAAAGCCGGCGATCAGTCAATCTCCGGATAGCTCATATTGATGTAGGCGGTGGTCAGGATGGCAAAGATGTAAGCCTGCAGGCAGGCGACCAGCGCCTCGAACAGGAACATGAACATGCCAGCGGCAAACGTGATGATGCCGAACGGCATCATGAGCTTGTTCACCACATCAATAAGGAAGAACTGCGTGGCCGAGAGGCACAGCGCAAGGATCAAATGGCCCGAAACCATGTTGGCGAACAGTCGGATCGTCAACGAGAACGGGCGGATAATCAGCAGCTCAAGCAGCTGAATCGGGGACAGCAGAATGTAGATCGGAGCCGGCACGCCCTTCGGGAAGATCTCATCCCTCAGGAAGTGGCCAAGGCCCTTTTCACGGATGCCGGCAATCCAGTACTGGCAGAAGCACCACATGGCAAACACCAACGGCAACGTGATGGACGCGCTTGCCGCGATATTGAAGCCCGGAATGATGCCGCACAGATTGAAGATCAGCAGCGTGCAGAACACGGTGGTGATCATCGGCACATAACGTTTGCCGCGCAACTCGCCCATCACCTGATAGACGATGTTGTCGCGGACGAATTCGATCAGCCATTCGACTGCGCCCTGCCAGCGGCCGGGAATGAGCTTTGCACGGCTAGCCGTGATACCGAGAACCAGCATCATGATGACGGTCGCGAGAATACGGACCAGAATGATGCGGTTGATGGCGAACGGCGTGCCCTGGAATACGAACGGATCGGGAAGGAAGTCATTGATACTCGGCATCTCGGGACCATCAGCAATGGTCAGCATGCCCTCTCCCAATGCACCAATCATTCACGCCTCCTGCTCTTGTGTCAGCTGTTAGTTTAGCCCAACAACCGAGTCGAATGTGACGTTCTGGTTACTAAACCAGTTCGTCCTTCGAAGCATGTGCCAACGTGACCGGAGCCGCATCGACACATTCAACTCCGAATGGCTGGAAAGGATTATTAGCCTGTGTCTCGACAACATCTCCACGCACGGCTCCTCCTTTACTGCCATCTGACGTTTCCGGCGTTTCGCACGGAGCTGCGACAACTAGACACGGCTTCATGTTCTGTCGGTGGCGCCAACGTTTCGTCGTTAACCATCATTAATGATAAAACGCTTTATCGAAGTCTATCCCACCTTTGGAATACCAAGATAAACACTAGCAGACGTATCGCAATCGGAAAAATTCCGAATATGACATGGCCAGACTGGAAGACGCGACCTGAATCAGCCCCGAATCACACCGTATCCATCGCGCGAGAACGGCGTGAACGCGTCGACGCGCGGACTTCCGGGCTCATGCCGAATGGAACGATCCGTACCAAGGCGTTTCTCGGCGCGCAACTGCGGCACCTCGCCCAAATCGTACGGCGTGGTCTGATAGACCCAATTCAGCCAGTTGCGCCACAACAGATTCGCATGGGCACGCCAGGCGAACACCGGCTCGAGCTGCGGATCGTCATGCGGGAAGTAGTTCTCGGGGAATGGCACATTGGTCATGCCCTTCTTCATATCACGCTCATACTCTTCGGAGAGCGTATATTTACCGTATTCCCAGTGACCCAGCGCGAACACCTCGGAGAAATCTCGCGTGGCGATCAGCCCCGGACCGGATTTCGGCCCCCAGGTAAGCACCTGCAGATCCGGATTGCGCGCGATGTCGCCCTCATCCACACCGGCAAGACGAGAATGCGGCTGCAGGCTGATCTCATCGAAACCGTTCGTCAGAAAGCAGTACTCATCCTGCAGATACTGCGGGAACACTCCGAAGATTTTCTCGGGAAGATTCACCTTACGCACGCCGTAACGGTAGTTGAGCGCACCCATCGCACCCCAGCACAGATACATGGTGGAGAAGACGTGACTGCCCGCCCAGTCAAGAATCCGCTTGAACTCGTCCCAATAATCAACCTGTTCGAAGTCAAGATGCTCCACCGGCGCGCCCGTCACCACGAAGCCGTCATAATAATTGTCTTCGAAAGTATCGAGCGTCTCGTAGAACTTCACCAGATGGTCGGCGCTCACGTGCGTGGCCTCATGTGTAGAGGTCTTCATGAAGTCGATCTCGACCTGCAGCGGACTCTTCGAAATCAGGCGCAGCAGCTGCGTCTCCGTCTCGATCTTCTTCGGCATGAGATTCAGGATCACCAGTTTCAGCGGGCGCACACGCTGACGCTCCGCTTCTGGCTTTTCAAGCGCGAAGATTCGTTCCGAATCGAGGATGGCTCTGGCCGGCAGGCCGCTGGGGATCTTGATAGGCATAGTCCCTATTATGGTGCGGGCACGGATATGGAACGCTCCCCTAACGGGCCTACCGATATAGGAAATATTGATAATGCGTTATCCGACGGGGGTTCACGACATCAGCCAATTACGACACGCCGACTTGACATTTATTCACTCATTCGTAAAGTAGATAGAGCTGTCACAAAGACAAGCCGTCGCGGGGTGGAGCAGCTCGGTAGCTCGCTGGGCTCATAACCCAGAGGTCCTAGGTTCAAATCCTAGCCCCGCTACCAATCGGGGTGGCCGTCAGATCATTCATCTGACGGCCTTTTCTCTTATCCGGACAACATCAAGAGCACAATGGTGTGCCATGCACAGGTCACAGGCAACGCCCCTATGGGCGGAATACATCAACGGCTGGCTCGACTCGCTCAAGGCCGCCGGATACTCCACGGCGACACTGCATACGAGACGATGCCAGATGACGGCCATGGGCAACGCACTCGGCGGATCGCCTCTTGACGTGGGCGGCAACGGACTGGTCGGATACTTCGCCTCCAAGGAATGGAAACCAGAAACGAGGAAGAGCGCGCGTAACGCTACGGTGAGCTTCTTCCGGTGGATCAGAGCGCACGATCTGCGCGACGACGACCCCAGTCAGGAACTGCCGAGCGTACGCAGGCCGCAGGCACATCCACGCCCATGCCCCGACAAGGTCATCCTCTCCGCCCTCTCCAAGGCCAACGACGAGGAGCAGCTGATGTTGCGACTCGGTGCCGAATGCGGATTGAGACGCTCGGAGATCGCCTCAGTGAGTTCCACCGACGTGATGGACGATCTGGTGGGCCGCAGCCTGATAGTCCGAGGCAAGAACGACAAACAGCGTCTGGTGCCCCTACCGGACGATCTGGCCGATCTGATCACCGCGCATCACGGCTATCTGTTCCCCGGCAGATGGCAGGGACACGTCGAAGCCAGCTACATCGGCAAGCACCTGTCCCGGCTCCTTGACGGCTGGACGACGCACAGTTTGCGCCACCGGTACGCCACCCGCGCCTACGAAGCCACCCACGATCTGTTGCTCGTTTCCAAGTTGCTCGGTCACGCGAGCGTGGAGACCACGCAACGCTACGTGGCGATGCCTGACGAACGGCTGCGCGCCGGGCTGGAGGCGGTCTCCCTCGGCGCATGACGCCGCAGAAGCCGTCCAAGGTGACCACCACCCAACCACAGGTCAAGAACCTGTCGAATACCGGCAGCAACGTCACCATCCTCGCGATCGTGGCCGTAATCGCCCTTGTGGCAGGCGGAGCCCTTGTTCTCGTGCGCCGTCGCATGAACTGAACACCATACGTTCCTCATCCGTTGTGGGACATCGAAGAGCATCAAGGACCAGGGAAGCGAGTGAACGCCCAACATGCTCATCCACTGTTACCGGTGCGTTACGGAGACCTCGGTCCCGGATGCAAAAGAGATCATTCTTCGCTTCGCGCCATCTGGCGTTCCAGTCCGAAGTCGACGGTCCGCCGACCATGCCCCAACGTGGCGATATGGGTGAACGTCTCATAGTCGGGAATATCGGCGAGCATGACATCCCCGGCAATGCGGCGATCGTCAAGGATGACGGCACGGTCCATGGTCTTCCAGCAGTATTCCAAGTCGTGCGTAACGGTCAGGATGGTTCGCCCGCAGGCATGCAGCCGGTTGACGTAGTCGATCAGCAGATCACGGGTGATCGGATCGATCGAATTGGTCGGCTCATCCAGCATGATGACGTGAGGGTCGAACAGCATGCCCGCCACCAGACCGGCACGCCCGCGCATGCCGCTGGACAGCCTGGACACCCTCGTATCGAGGAACGGGCCCAGTTCGAACGCCCGCACCAACGGTTCCCCGCCGAGCCGGGAGGGGTCCATGCCTCCCATGCCATCCGGGTCGAACAGCAGGCCACGGAACCTGATATTGTCCCGGACGCTCATCGCACTGATGAGATTCGCATGCTCCGTCATCAGGAACACATCCCGCATCGACGGTACGAGCATGCCGTTGATGACGCAGCGTCCGCTTCGTGGACGCAACAGTCCCGTAATGAGTTTGAACAACGTCGTCTTGCCCACGCCGTTATAGCCGAGGATGGCCACCGACTGGCCTTGGGGAACCGTGAAGGAAACGTCATCCAGCACGGTTTGGCGCCTGCCGTACCCGAACGTGACATGTTCCACCGCGACGGACATACCCTCCAACGCCATCCCATGGCCGTATCGTCCCGCATCCGACCGCAAGGTCGGGATGAACCTGCCACGGAGCACGCGCGTCGTGATGGCGAAAGCGCCCGCGCCGCATAATGCGGCCACGATGGACGAGACCGTCAGGGCGAGCACCGGATCCACGAGATGCCACAGGGCGACATTGGCGAACACGGGCAGGGTGAGTGCCAGCGGCGTAAGGTACAACGCCGAATCCGGGTTCAGCAGACGTAGGCATATCGCCAGTTGCGTACCCAACGCGGCCCACGCCCCGTTCAGCACGAACGCCATAAAAAGCCGAATCACCGTCACGGGCATGTCGGATGGCTGCCAATGGTCCACGGCCAGTCCCGCCACCAGGGATACCAGCAGGAACGCCGATGAGACCGCCTCATAGAACCAGAGTTTCGCGGTCAGATATTCGCGCAGCGGCAGGCCGGCCTGCACGATCAGCTCGAACACCCCTGACCGGTAGTCGTCGTACGTGGTGTAATCCACGCAGAGCGAGAAAAGCAGGGCGAACCCGGGCGCGTCGATCATCGCGGTGGACAACGACTCCCCCGCCTCCAAGAAGAGCGGGTTCAGGGCCAATATGAACGGCCAGATCAGCGCACACCACAGAGCCCTGTCAAACGACGTGTACAGGCGGAACTCCTTGAACCAGATGGCCTTCATAATCGCTACCCCACAATCTGCAGAGAAAAAGACGACCCCAAGTCCGTCGCCAATCAGTTCCCTGCCATGTCGGCATCAGGGGCGGAAAGACCCGGATGGCGTCTTCCATCCTACGCCCGGGTCCTTCCGCCATGCGGCCGCGAGAATGACCACGTAGACGAGACAGAGGGCATCCTGGGCCCATCCCAGCGTCCGTGGGTTCAGCCAGCCGCCCATGAACCACCCATGCCTGCCCATCCCTAGGGAAAGCCAGACCAGCAGGTGCGTGACAACCGACACGACGATGCTCCAGAACGGGTAATAGCGCACCACATGCACCAGCGGGACCGCACACAGCCCCAGCATGATCCACACGACCATCCAGGCCGCGCCGCCGGCCGGCATCAGCCAGACCGCCGCGGCCGAATCCGGCCGCCACAACGGTGTAGACGAACCATTCAAGCATGTACAACGCAGTCTGCCTTTTCATGATGAGTCCTTCCTTTCATGGAATCATCGATTGCGGATTTGTTGCGGAACGCCCTCGACGAGGCATCCCACAACGGTTTTCAATGCAGGACGAGGCAAATCAAGACGACGAGCATGATGAGGGCGAGTGCCAGCAGCACGCAGGAGACACGCCTGCGTCCGGCTCTCGTCAGGGCGGGGTCCGTGACGCGGTACAGGCCGTATTCCGAGGCCAGGAGGATCGCGAACGCCACCAGCAACGACGCGGACAGCATGACGAGGTCCTTTTCACGGATGGACTGGAACACCATCCCGCTCCCATAGATGACCGTAAGCATCGCGCTCAGGCCGTGCCCGTTGAACGACGAGTTCCCGACCGGCTTACGGTTCGCCTCGCCGACCCTGCGGACCAGTTCGCGTATGCGACCCATATCAACTCCTTAGCATGACATCATAGTGACTAGTGCCTCCACTCCTCCAGCACAGCCTGAAGCAATGAAAGCTGCAGCCACAGGTCCGGTAAGTCCTGCGGCCGCAAGTGTTGCTGGAGTGCATACGAATCCGTTGCCGAACACACGGACAATCCATTTAACCCACTTATCGTTGGTGCAGTTCCTACGGCGAAGCATCACACCAGCAGATCTCACCACCGTCATTTTCAGTGTTTTCGTGGTCTGATCGTAAATTAGCTTTCTGCCGGCGGGCAGATTGACCGTAACGGATGCGATATCCGTCCCCTTGTCGTTGGCGAGAGTGGCGGTGCCATCTTTGATGATGAACGTGTCACCCGGCAACAGGTTCGCATAGATGTTCACGCCGTCGGACTTGAGAGTGCGGGTACCATCTACAGCAGGAATGATCGCCAGCGTAGATGACAGCGAGCCGACACCCGCCGATTCTGCCGCCACCGCCGGCGGGGACAAGGCTATGGCGGTTATAATC